>Ga0247774_1000020_pt1 | contig 67856 bp, 48 predicted proteins | sample UWRJL001104B6_FD_179933 | JGI IMG/M metagenome (GOLD analysis project Ga0247774, IMG submission 179933) | Plant litter microbial communities from Arlington Agricultural Research Station in Wisconsin, United States - UWRJ-L001-104B-6 | ecosystem: Environmental > Terrestrial > Plant litter >...
CGCGGTCTGGTTCGGCGGCTTCGCTTTCGGCTTTCCGCTGGCGATCATGCTCACCACGGCCGCCGCCAGCGACTGTTCGCTCAAGGCGCGCGAGCGAGGCATCGTCCTGGATCGCGACCCGATCGGACTGCAGGGGCGCATCGGCTTCGTCGCGTTGTCGCTCGGCCTCGGCCCCACACTGTGGATGATGGCGCTCGGCTACATGAAGGAGGTTCAAGCCGCCACCGAGCAGCGCGGCACCTTGAGCGCTCTCGCGGCCAGCGAATTCGCGGCCAGAGTGCTTGCCGACGGCGGGTCCACGACGCGCTTCGCCGAAGAGTTTCGGCTGAGCCATCGGGCGCGGGGCGTAGAGCGCGCGGTCGCGCTGATCAGCGACGGGTCGCTCAAGCCGCTCACCCAGGTGGGCGACGTCGATCCGATCTCGATCGCGCGCGACTGGCTGAAGGTCGAGGTCGAACGCAACCCCGCCGGCAGCTGGGCACCTCGCGATCGCGACGTGAGCGTCTCCTTCCGGCGCCTCGGCCAAAACCAGATCGCGATCGCCTTGGTGCAAACGTCTCAGGGCGCTTCGTCGAGCTTCCTGCTGAGCGCCGGCGTTTTCGCACTGATCGTCGCGCTGTGGGCGCCGCTGTGCGCCGTCATTCTGGCGCGCGCCGTTTCTCTGCCCATCGAGCGACTCACGCGCGCTGCGCGCGAGATCGTCGAGGAGGGTAAGCAGTCGGAGATGGCGACGCTGCCCGTCGCGCGCAACGATGAAGTCGGCATTCTCACCGATCGCTTCAACGACCTACTCGACCTGATGCGCGATCTCGGGACTGCCGCCGACGCCATCGCCAAAGGCGATTTGCGCGTCGCCATTCAGGGCAAAGGCGAGCTCCCGGATGCTTTCCGCGGCATGCTCGGCAGCCTGCGGGGCATGGTGCACCAGATCAGCGAGACGTCGGTCGAGCTCGGCAGCGCCGCCACGGAGATCTTCGCCGCATCCCAAGAGCAGGAGGCGGCTGCGGCGTCGCAGTCGAGCGCCATGGAGGAGATCAGCCGTACCATGGACTCGCTGTCCGAATCGGCCGCCCACGTATCGGAGGCGGTGCGCGGGGTGCTCAGCAACGCCGAGCGAACGCTGGACAACACCGACGCCATGGTGCGCCGCATCAGTGAGCTCTCGACACACGCCGGTCGCATCGGCGAGATCTTGGAGGTAATCCGAGAGATCGCGGACAAGAGCGACCTTTTGGCGCTCAACGGCTCGCTGGAAGCCAACCGCGCCGGCGAGCAGGGCCACGGCTTCGCGCTGGTCGCCAGTGAAATGCGCCGCCTCGCCGAGCGCGTCACCGCGTCGGTACAGGACGTGAAGCGACTCGTGACCGACATCCGCGAGTCCGGCTCCACCACGGTGATGGCGACGGAGGAGAGCCGGCGCCTGGCGCAGGGCACGACCGAGGCCGCGCGCCAAATCACGTTCGTCACCCAGCAGCAGAGGAGCGGCACCGAGCAAGTCTCGCAGAGCGTGAAGGGCATCGCCGACGTCGTCACCCAAGCAGTGAGCGCCACCGCACAAACGCGCACTTCCGCGGAGCGGCTGAAGACGCAAGCCGACCGCTTGACCGACCTGGTCCGCCGCTTCGAAACCGCTGCGGAGCGGGCTGCGTGAGCGCTGACCGGGAAGCTCTGCTCGAGCGCTTTCGTGCCGGGCTCTTGGCGCGCATCGAGCGCATCGACAGTCTGCTGGAGCAGACCGGTGAGAACGGCTCCGTCGATGCGCTGCGCAAGGAAGCGCTGGGCGAGCTGCACACGCTCAAGGGCGAAGGGCGCATGCTCGGCCTCGGCTCGCTTTCGGACGTCGCGCATTCGCTGGAGAGCTTTCTCGGGCAGGACGGCTCGACCACGAGCGCGCTCCGGACGCTCGATGCCATGCGCAAGGCGCTCGCTCCCGGAGTCGCGCGCGAGATCGCCGACGCGGTGCTGGAGGCGGCGCGGCTGGAGCTCGGGGAGCTCCCGGAGCCTGCCGAGAGCGCGCTCGAAGCGCCCGCGGAGGCTGCACACGCCGAGGTCGAAGCGAGCGCTGCGACGGAAACGAAGGCCGAAACGAATCGTCGTTACGTGCAGGTAGACGCGGCGGTCGTCGACGACCTGTGCGAGCGCCTGGCCGAGCTGACTGCGCTGTACGGCAAGCTGCGCGGCCGCACGCTCGGGCTGCTCTCGACGCTCGCCGGGGGTAGTCGGGCGAACGCCGAGCTCGTCGAAGACTTGGCGCGAGTGAGCGCCGTGGTTTCGGATTCGACGACGCGCGCCTGGTCGCTGCGGCTCGTGCGCGTGGAGCCGGTGCTGCGCGAGCTTCGTCGGCACGCGCGCAGCCTTGCGGCCGACGCCGACAAGGACATCGACGTGAAGATCGAAGCCCGCGGGGTCGAGCTCGAACGCAACGTGCTGGACACACTCTGGGACTCGCTCTTGCACCTCGTGCAGAACGCCGTCGACCACGGTCTCGAAGCGGACGGGGCGACCGGCGAAATGTCGGGCGGCGGCACCATCACGCTCTCCGCGCAAGCGGCGGGGCCGAACGTGGTGCTGTGCGTCGAGGACAACGGCCGCGGCATCGATCCCGAGCGCTTGCGCGCATCGGCTCGCCGCTCTGGCCGTGGCGCGGAGCTCGCTCATGCCAGCGAGGAGGAGCTGTTCGAGCTGCTGTTCGACCATGGCTTCTCGACGCGCACCGAGGTGAGCAACCTGTCCGGGCGCGGTGTGGGCCTGGCCGTCGTGCGGCGTCAGGTCGAGGGGCTGGGCGGCCAGGTACGAGTCGAATCCAAGCTCGGCCAGGGAACGCGCTTCCTGTTGACGGTGCCGTTCACGGTCACCAAGGAGCGCAGTCTAATCGTGCGTGTTGGCGCAGCCTTGTACGCTTTTCCCGCGCGCAGCGTGCGTGCCGTGCTCGGCTCACACCAGCTCGTGCGCCCGAAAGACGAGCGACGGCCGACCCTGCGCCACGGCGATCGAACCCTGCAGCTCGTGTCGCTGGCGCGCGCTCTCGACCTCCCGAGCGATACCCCCGACGCGTCGGCGATCGTGGTCGAGCTCGGGGGGCGGCCGTTCGCGCTCACCGTACCGCTCGTCGTCGGAGACCTGGAGCTGATTCGCCGGCCCGCCGAGGCGCTGCTCGGCAGCCTGACCGGCATCGCCGCGACGGCGTTGCTCGACGACGGACGGCTCGTGATGATGCTCGACGTCGCGTTCTTGCAGCGAGCACTGCGCGAGGCGAGCCAGGGTCCGGTAACGGGCCCGAGCACCAGCGTGCGGCCGGGTCCGCGCCGCCGACGTGTGCTGATCGCCGACGATTCGCCGGTCGTGACTCAGCTCATGCAAGAGATCCTCGTTTCGGCGGGCTATCTCGTCGAAGTCACGAAGGACGGCAGCGAGGCGCTCGCCTCCATCCGCGTCAGCGAGCCCGATCTGGTGCTCTCCGATCTCGAGATGCCGCGCATGGGCGGCTTCGAATTGCTCAGCGAAATCCGCAGCAAAAACCAGCGCTTGCCCTTCATCCTCCTGACCACCCGAGGCTCCGTCGAGGATCGCCGACGCGCGAGCGAGCTGGGCGCCAATGCCTACCTGCTGAAGACCGGCTTCAAGAGCGACGTCCTGCTCGACCTCGTTCGACGCTTCTTACCGAGCCCTACCGCCGAGCACGCGAGTCCGCCATGAAGCCAGTGCGCGTGCTCATCCTCGACGATTCGGCGATCTGCCGTGAGCGGCTGCGCGACATCCTGACGCGTGACGGTGCCATCACCGTCGTCGGCGAAGCCGCGAACGGAGACAACGTGCTCGATCTCGTGCGCCGCACCGATCCCACGATTCTGCTCGTCGACTTGCAGATGCCGGGTACCGGCGGACACGAGACCGTCGAGCGCGTGATGGCCAATTTGCCGCTGCCGATCCTGGTCGTCACCGGGCAACCGTCCGCCGTGAACCAGAAGGCGGTGTTCGAATCGATTCGCCGTGGTGCGCTCGATCTGGCCGAGAAGCCCGAGCACGCCGACGCCGCCGCCGAGGGGCGCCTGCGCAGCCTGGTGCGCGAGCTCTCGCAAGTGCCCGTGGTGCGTCACGTGAGAGGCTCGCTGGGCGCGTCGCGCAGCGGCAGCCGTCCGGGCGTCCCGGCCTCGTTTCTGCCCGCCGCCGGCCAGGTGCCAATCGTGGGCATCGGGGCGTCCGCGGGAGGGCCGCTAGCCGTTGCCGCCGTGCTCGCGGGTCTGCCAGCCACCCTGCCCGCCGCCGTGGCCATCGTTCAACACCTGCCGAAGGGCTTCGCGCGAGCGTTCGCGGAGTTCCTGCGCTCACGCACGGCGCTGCCCGTGACCGTAGTCTCGCAACGTATACCGATCGGCCCAGGGCACGTGTACATCGCCGACGACGACCGCCACCTGGTCGTCGCCGACGCGCGCCACTTCGCGCCCAGCGACGAGCCGGAGATCGAGGGCCATCGCCCGGCCGTCGATGCGCTCCTGCGTTCACTCGCTCCGCTCAAGCGCAACGCCTGCGGAGTCGTCATGAGCGGCATCGGGCGTGACGGCACGCAGGGGTTGCTGGAGCTGAAGGCACGCGGGGGGCTCACCCTCGCGCAGAACGAAGCCAGCTCGGGCGTGTACGGCATGCCCCGCGCGGCGCTCGAAGCCAAGGCTGCCGAGCGCGCACTCGATCCCCCTGGGCTCGCACGTGAGCTCGCGGCCTGGGCGGCCGAGGCGGCACGGAGCCTCGGCCGATGAGCGTGCACGCGGAAATGGCGGCCTTCGTCTCGGAACGCACGGGCATCGAGCTGTCGCGTGGCGGTATCGATCGCACGTTGCAGAGCGTCTCCCTGCGCAGGCAGAAGGAGCTCGGGCTCACCGCACGCGCTTATCTCACGCTGCTCGCCAGCGAGCGCAGCTCGGAGCTCGAGCGCCTGGTCAATGCCATTACCGTCGGCTACACCTGGTTCTTCCGCGATCCCGGCCAGTTCGCGACGCTCGAGGCATTGCTAGGCAGCGAGCTCGCGACCGGCCGCAAAGTGCGCATCTGGGTGCCCGCCTGTTCCACGGGCGAGGATCCCTACACGGTGGCCTTCATCGCGGCTCGCTCGGGCAGGCAGGTCGAAATCTTGGCCACCGACCTGAACTCGAATTCGGTCGAGCACGCGCAGCGTGGCGTCTACAGTGCTTGGAGCGTGCGTGACGTCGATCCGCGCTTCGCAGGCAATTTCGTGCGTCGAAGCGACGGTAAGTTCGAGGTTCGACCCGAGATCCGCGAACGCGTGACCTTCGCCCAGCACAACCTGATCGAGCGGGCACCAACACCTTCAGACGCGACCGGCTGGGACATCGTGCTCTGCCGCAACGTGCTCATTTATTTCGAGCGTGAGGTCGCGCTGGGCGTGCTCGAATCGCTCACCCGCGCGCTGTCACGGGACGGCTACCTCGTGCTCGGGGCGAGCGAGGTCGTGTGCGAGGTGCCGAACGGGCTCAACGCCTGCTACGTGGCAAACCGGCTGGTATTTCGGCGCGGAGAGCGAGCCCGCGCCTCCGGGAACAGCGAGCTCCGGATGCCGGCGCGCGACTGGCTCATGCAGCCAGCCACGCAAGCCCACCCGGCCCGGGTCGTTTCCGCGCTGCCCACGTCCGCGAGCGCGCTCTCCGATAGCGTACCGCCGCCCGCGCAGGCGGCGGTGCCGGAGCTCGAGCGCGAGCTCAGCGCTGGACACCAGCTGCTGGAAGCCGGCGACGTGGCAGCCGCGCGCGCGCGTTATCTCGCTGCGCTGGAGCGCGATTCCACCCGTGCCGACGCGCACATGTACGTCGGCGTGGCCCGCTACCTTTGTGGTGAGGTGGAGCGGGCGCTGCACCACTTGCGTGCCGCACTCTTCCTCGACGATGGCTTGTGGCCGGCCGCCTTCTACCTGGCGCTCTGCCACGAAAACAGTGGTCACCCCGCCGAGGCGCTACAAGGCTTTCGCCACGTCGTCAGACTCGACTCTCGTGATCGAGCTGCACGCCTGCCGCTCGGCTCCGTGTTCGACGCCTGGCGCGAGGACCTGTGTGAGCTCGCGCGCCGCCGCTGCCAGGCCGCGGGCTCGGCTCAGCGCCAGGTCGGCTAGGCCGGGTATTTGCACGCCGCGCTTCACAGGCAACGCGCTCTCCGTCACTCCGGAATCGGCTTCAGGTCACTAATCGCGGGACCAGTAACGACTTTGCCGTGGCAATCGAAACGCGAGCCATGACACGGACAGTCCCAAGACTTTTCGGCCGAATTCCAAGCCACGACTCCGCCCAAATGAGGACATGTCGCAGACAGCTCGTGGCGCGAGCCGGCTTCATCGACGTACACCGCCACGCGCTGCAAGCCGCGGCGCAGCACTGCCCCTTCGCCGCGCGCAATCTGCTCCGCGGTTGAAACATCGGCGGGCCCGAGCCAATCGGCGTACTGACTCAGCGTATTCAGGTTTTCCTGAAGGTAGCTCGAGATGGCGGTGGCAGAGCGCGGTTTGCGCTTTGGCTCGTAGAGCTCCGCAAAGGGGTGACTGAGCCCGCCGATCAGATCAGCGATCAGCTCGGCGGCGAGAGCGCTGTAGGTCATGCCGTTTCCAGAAAAGCCGGTCAGGATGAACACTCGCTCCTGGCCCGGATCCCTGCCGATGAACGCCAAGCCATCACTCGGCTCGAATACTTGTCCCGACCACTGGCAAACGATGCTTCCGGCTGAAGGAAAGCGTTCACGCGCCCAGGTCTCCAAACGGGGAAAATGCTTGTCGGAATCCTCCCCTTGCCCAACACGGTGATCCTCGCCTCCGACGATCACCAGCGAGCGCTCGGTTTCAGCGTCGACTGCGTAGCGGGCGTAGTGATAGGGGTCGTCCATGTCCCAAGCCAGCATCGCTCGAGTCTGCGCAGTTTCGAAGGCAATGGCGTAGGTCCGGTAAGCCGCCTGTTTGGTGTGGATGGCCGTCACGTCGCTGATCGGGCTATGGGTTGCCACGACCACCTGGCCCGCTCGAATCTTCTTGCCCTGGGCCGTTCCCAGCGTGACGGCGCCACCGCTACTACTGTCCAGCTCATTCACCGTCACCGGCGCGTAGATCCGAACGCCCTTGTCTTTTAGGGCTTTGCTCACTCCGGCAAGAAATTTCAAGGGCTCGAACTGTGCTTGCCGCTCAACGCGCAACGCCGGCCCATGGCCGAGTGCGAGCGGTGCTCGCCTAACCAAGTCACAGGTCAAACCAGCTTTGGTCGCCGCGGCGTGCTCGCGGACCAGCTCTTTTTCTTGTGCATCGTTACCCGCGCACAAAAACCCGCTCACCCGTTGGAAATCACAGTCGATGCGATAGGCATTCATGACTCGTTCCAAGTGCGCAATGCCGCGCATGTGGCTCGAGGCAATCAGCCGCGCCGCGTCTTCGCCATGCATGCCTGCTAGCTCGAAGTAGCGGCGATCCAGCACCGCGGACAGGTGCGCGGTGGTCGCGCTCGTATCTCCAATCCCGACGTGGGATCGCTCCACGACCACCACCGACTGCCCGCGCTCCGCTAGCTCCAGGGCGCACAGCAAGCCCGCCATGCCAGCTCCAATCACACACACCTCTGCGCTAACATCCGCGTCCAACGTGTGCGCGCGCAAGCCGTCGATCAGGCCTGACGCCTGCCAGGGGCTGCGATGATCGATGGCAGCGGGTCGAGTGACATCGGAGCTGTTTTGCCTGGTCATCACCAATCTCGATGCAAAGGCTGGACCGCTTTCGCTGTCGCTGGGACGAGCGTTCTGCGTGGGCCGTGCCGGGCTGCGACAGGTCACGAAGCTGTGGCGAAGCGGCACGAATGCGGCGATCGATCCCGTAGTTTGGCCACGGGCAGCCGGAAAAGGTCGGGCCTGCGAGCGGCGCGCCGCTTGCAATGGGCCGCTCGTGGAGCCGAATTCTGCGCTCAGCCGGATCTGGAAGAACAACGCGCTTTCCCTGGTCCTGGTCGCCTTGTTCCTGGGCTCTCTGGCGCTCCAGATCCACTTCGGCCGCGCGGTGTACAACGAACAGCGGCAGGAGGCGGGGCAAGCCGTGGTTTCGCTGGGCAGTTACCTGAGCAGCGGGCACTTCGTCGAAGCGTTGTTCGAAAATTGGGAAAGCGAATTCCTGCAAATGGGCGCGTTCATCCTGCTGGCGGTGAAACTGCGTCAAAAAGGCTCGACCGAATCCCGGCCCTTCGATGAGCCCTGCGAAAGTGACGCAGATCCACGCGTGCACCGCCACGACCCCGAAGCGCCGTGGCCCGTTCGTCGTGGTGGCTGGCTGCTACGGCTGTACGAGCACTCGCTGTCACTCACATTCTTCGGCTTGTTCCTGCTGTCGTTCGTGTTCCATGCCCTTGGCGGTCGGATCCAACACAACGAAGAGCTGGCCGCACACGGCAAACCCGCCCAAAGCCTGCTGGAGTTCGTCGCGTCCAGTCAATTCTGGTTCGAGTCGTTCCAAAATTGGCAAAGCGAATTCTTGGCCATCGCTTCGGTGGTCGTGCTCAGCATCTTCCTACGCGAGCGCGGCTCACCGCAGTCGAAGCCGGTCGCAGCGCCGCACTCCGATACGGGCTCTTGAGCGCAAACGTAGCGGCTCTCCAGACTCGAACCCGTCAGCGCTCGCGTGCGACCGCGACGCCGAAAAGAGCCAAAGGCCGGTCATCGTCCGCGCCGCTTCGGGCAAACGCTCGGCAGAGCATAGATGCTGGCGTCTTGAGCCACCGCCACGCGCGAAAATAGCTACCAAAGAAGCACTGCCACACAACCGACCAGGCCTCTTCCCATGGAGGTTTCCTCTGCTGTGCGCCTGCGCAGTCGGCAACTGTGTGCCGATGTCGACAGATCGAGAGGTCGACGCAGATTGCTGCGTTGAACCGGCGCACGGTTCGGGTCCCCAAGCCGACGCTTTCTTTTCTGACTGCCGCGAGCGGCATCGGGCAACAAACAAGGAAGGAAGCTCGAAGATGACCGCGCGCCGTGCCGATCCAGTCTCGTTCGGAGACACTCGATGAGCGAGCAAGGTGATTGTGTAGTCGGGCGTATGGCCACGTCTCACCAAACTAGCGCGCCCGAAATGAGTGCCTCGGGGCGCGTGGTAAACTGGGCTTCTAGATGAAGGGGCATGTTCCGTGGAGCGCTGATCGTCGCCAGGTCGGGCGCTATTTGATCTGCGGCGAAATGGCATCCGGCGGCATGGCCACGGTCCATCTCGGGCGATTGCTCGGACCCGCAGGCTTCTCGAAGATCGTCGCGATCAAGCGCCTGCACGCGCACTTCGCGTCGGATCCCGAGTTTTTATCGATGTTCATCGACGAGGCACGGCTGGCTTCGGCGATCAGCCATCCCAACGTAGTCAGTTCGCTCGACGTAGTAGCCGAGGACGGCGAGCTGCTCTTGGTCATGGAGTACGTTCAAGGCGAGACGCTCGCGCAGCTGATTCGGCTTGCTCGCAAGCGAGACACTTCGCCACCCCTCGGCATCGTCCAGCGTATTCTGTGTGATGCGCTGGATGGCTTGCACGCGGCTCACATCGCGAGCGTTGGCGGCCGGCCCCTGAACATCGTGCATCGAGATGTCTCTCCGCAGAACATCATGGTGGGTGCGAATGGCGTCGCCCGTGTGCTCGACTTCGGGATCGCCAAAGCAGAATCGCAGCGTCAGGCCACGCTTCCCGGGCTGGTGAAGGGCAAGTTTTCGTATCTGTCGCCAGAGCAGATTCGTGGCCTTCCGGTCGATGCCCGCACCGACGTCTTCTCGGCAGGCGTCGTGCTCTGGGAGAGTCTAACCGGGCAGCGCCTGTTCTCGAAACCAGGCGCAGCAGCGAAACAAGGCGCGACGGAGACGGTGGAGCGCGTGCTCGATGCGCCGATCCCGGCCCCCAGCAGCAAGAACCCGTTGGTCTCAGCCGCACTCGATCGCGTCGTCGCGAAGGCGCTGGAGCGCAAGCGCGCGCTGCGCTATCAGTCCGCCGCCGAGTTCGCAGATGCCCTACGCGCCGTGAGCGGTGAAGCGACGCGCGCCGAGCTGAGTGCTTGGGTATCCAGCACGGCTGCCGAAGCGCTCGCTCAACGCCGGGCAGCGCTCCAAGAGCTGGAAATGATGGCCGTGGCAGACGCGCACGTCCGTCCGTCGCCTGCGCCCGCGCCCGATTGGAACGACGAGACGGTCGTGGAATTGCCCACGGCCGAGCGTGCATCGGCGCATCTGCTCTGGGAATCCAAGAGTGCATCGATTACCTCGGGCGGCACCACGCGTTCGCTCAACCCTGACATTCAGGCACCAGCAAGGCTTCGTTACGTCGCGGGCGTAGGCCTCGCGCTGCTCGTGAGCTCGTTGACGATCATCGGCATTGCTTCCTTTCGGCGCCATGTTGCGGCAGCTGCTGCCAGCAGCGCTCGACCCGCGCCGTTCGTGCCGGAGCACAAGCTGCCCGTCACGCCGACGACGGTGCCCATGAACACAGCGCCAGAGCACCCGCTCGCTCTGGCGAGCGCTAGCGCGGAGCCCCCGGCGACTGTTTCGGTCCCGGTCGTTCAGCTCGATCAGCTGCCGGCAGCGCCGCAGGTTGCACCGCTGAGGTCGGTCGTCGCCGGTGCCCACCCTGTTGCGGTCAAAACCACGCGCAGCGAGCGGACGTCGGCTTCGGCGGTCGATTGCGATCCCCCCTATCGAATCGACGCCTCAGGCGTGCGGCGCGTGCGGTTCGAATGCTTATGAGCAATTGGCGTTGGCCTGTCAGCGTCGTTCTGGCGCTGTGCGCCAGCCTCGCCGGGCGCGCGTTCGCCCAAGGCGACGCTGCGGCGACGAGCCCAGCGCTGAAAGAATGCGCTCGGGCCTACGAGAGCTCTCAGGAGCAGCGCGGAGCAGGCGCAATTTTTTCGGCGAGGGTGGAGCTCGAGCGCTGCCTTCGAGACGACTGTCCGGCGTTCATCCGCAGCGACTGCTCGCGCTGGTCCAAAGAGCTCGAAGCCCAGCAGCCCACCGTGATTTTCTCGGCCAAGCGAGGCAGCCAAGCGCTGACCCGTGTGCGCGTGTCGGCTGGAGCGCAAGTCTTGACCGAACACTTGAGCGATCGGGCCGTGAAGCTCGATCCCGGCGAGTACGACTTCCGCTTCGAAGCGGCCGACGGCGGTCTGGTCGTTCAGCACGCGCTGATTCAAGCCGGTAACAAGGACCGACTCGTGCAGGTCGAATTCACGCCTTCGGCTCCGACGCACAGCGCCGCGGCACAGCCGGCGGGGGCGACCGAGGCAACGACTCGGACAGAACCAGCGGAGACGCACTCCGCGGCAGCGCTTGCAGCGGGCCCTCGGGTACTACCGTGGGTACTACTCGCGGTCGGTGCAGCAAGCTTCGGCACGGGCGGCGGACTAGCGGTGTCAGGTCACAACCAAGAGCTCGAGCTTCGTGAAACCTGCTCACCGAACTGCACGGCTTCGCAGGTGCAGCCAATCCGTACCAAGTATTTGCTGAGCGATGTCTCGTTCGGCGTGGGCCTGATCTCGCTGTCGGCTGCGGCGTACTTCTTCTTACGCCACCCAGATTCGGAACGCGCCCCGGAAGCAACGCTACCAGTCACCGTGCTCGCCGGTCCGAGCGGCGTCCAGGCCAACTACGGGGCTCGGTTTTGAACGCACGAAACCTGCTGGCTTGGCTTTTGTTGCTGCCTTTTGGCTGCTCAGCCCATTCGCTCGCCTATTTGCAGCAAGGCGATGATTCGTCGAGCACCGGCGGGCTCGTCGGGACGGCGGGAGCTGGCAGCGCGGGCCGTCCACCGGCAGCAGCGGGCGGTTCGCTGTCCTCGGCCGGCAGCTCGCCCGTGATGGCCGGAGCGGGGACCGCACCCGTGATGGCGACAGCGGGAACCGCTGGCGATACTCCTACGGCGGCAGGCTGCAACTACGACGACGGCGTCAATGGAGACGAAACCGACATCGATTGCGGGGGGCGCGTGTGCGAGACGTGCTCAGCAGGAAAGCGTTGCTTCACGGGGACTGATTGCGCCAGTGGCATTTGCACCAATCAAGTGTGCCAAGCGCCCTCTTGCGGCGACCTAGCCTGCAACGGCGACGAGACTGATTTCAACTGCGGAGGCAGCTGCGCGCCTTGTGCGACCGGGTACGGTTGCCGAGCCGGCGCGGACTGTAAAACCGGTTCGTGCCTGAATTCGGTCTGCTCGGTGCCCACTTGCGATAGCGTCAGCCCCGACATTGGCTGTCCATTGTTGGTCGACAATACGGCGTACTCGTTGCGCCCCGCAGACGCGCCCGACAGCTGCATCGATGTCGTAGGCCTGGGCGTCGACAATGGCGTCGAATTGCAGCAGTACGCGTGCTACGGCGGCGCCAATCAGACCTTCTGGGCGCTGGCTGGAGCCGGGGGCTATTTTTCGCTGCGCAACTCGCTGAGCGGGAAATGCTTGCAGGTCAGAGCAACGAGCCTGGTCGCTGGCGCGTCGATTGAACAGGCCGGCTGCAACGGTCAAAGCCAGCAGCTGTTCTTGCCCAGCGCCAGCACTGGAGGCTTGAAACTCGTCATCCAATCGAGCGGGCTGTCGTTGGACGTGGCGGGTGCTGTCAGCGCGAGCAACGGTCAACGCCTCGTACAGAGCATCGATGACGGCAGCTTCGACATGCGCTGGACCGCCGTGAAGGCAACCGGCGGTGGGGTCGTGACGCTGAACGCCCTCGGCCAAGCGGGCGTTTTTCTGCGTCACGTCGCGAAGGTCGTCCAAGCCCAGACCTCGCCTGGTCCGGACTCGCATTGGAAGGTCGAGCCCGGTCTCGCATCGCCTGCGTGCGTTTCGTTCGAGTCGCGTGATCAACCGGGCGCTTACCTGCGGCACGCGAACGCGCTGTTGTGGAGCGATATCTACGACGGGTCCGCAAACTTCAGCAAGGACGCGACGTTCTGCTTTCGAGCCCCGCTTTCCGGTACGGACCCCGCAAGTCACGCGCTCGAGTCGTTCAACTATCCTGGCAACTACATCAGTGCCAGTGACGGTCGAGTCCGCCTGCTGACATTCGTCGAGAGCCCCCAGTTTCGGCAACTTTCGAGCTGGGTCGTCGGCCAGCCGAACTGACGCTCAAGGCCCTGGCGGCAGCGCCAGCTCTTGGGCGACGAGCCTGAGCGCCTTGGCCCGCGCCGGATAGTAGAAGAACCCGAGATAGGCTGTCCAAACGAAGCCGGTCGTCAGCAGGGCAAGGCTCGCTCGTCGGAAAAACCGGAAGCGAAACGAGCGGCCCTGGGGCGCGCGCGTGCGACGAAAAAACTCCACGGCGAGGGCGAGCAGACCCGCGGCCGCGCCGAGCGTCCACGTCATGCGGCCGGGCGTGATCGCGGCCGCCGTGACCAGCGCCGAGCGAGTCGCCTCGCGCATGCCGGCATGGCCAACTGCCGCTCGTGCACAATCAGTGCACGAGGAAAGCTCGAGATCGACGACCACCGCGGGGTGGTCGGAAAGCGCCGTTGTCACGCCGTTCTCGAGCAGGACGGCTTCGGTCAAGGCGTTTCGTGTTTCGACGACGCGGATGCTCACCCTACCGCCGTTGCGCACGTAGATCGTGTCCGGGAGCGGAGACGGGGTCGTGTCTCGGAGCGCGTCCAGCTCGAGCAAGGCCTGTCGTGGCAGCTCTTCGGCTCCGGAATTGAAATCGCCGCCGAGCACGAGCGGGAGCGACCAATCTCGATGCAGCAAGAGGATCTCACTGGCTTGCGAGAGCCGTTCGGCAGCGTAGCTGTCGGTGTCGTACTGCGCTTGAAGATGGGTGTTTTGCAGCTCGACATCGCCGAGCGGAGTTTGCAGCAGGAAGGTGGCGATGCCCTTGGAGGCGATCCATTCCAGGTGCCAAAACGAATGCCCGACTCGCCCGCTGGCAAACGGCAGAAAACCCACATTTTTGAGCGGCAGCTTCGACCCAACGAACAGGCCGGTCATGCCGTATTGGGTGTGCGCGAGGTGGCTCGTGTACTGGTAGCCGTGCCGCTCGAGCCCACGTTTGATCGAGAGCCCGTCGCTTTCCGCCCAAATTTCCTGCAGCAGAACGACATCGGCATCGAGCTTTGCGATCGCATCCGGCAGCGCCGTCATACGCGCTTGCAGATTCGTCGATACCGCCGGTAGTCCCCAAGCATTCCAAGTGATCACCCTGAGCCGCACGGGGGCGTCGGCATGTGCGTTGGGCACGCTGCAGCACGCCACCGCGAAGGCGAGACCTGCAGTCAATCGTTGGACGTCTAGTGCGAACATTTCGCGTCAGCCCTCTCGTACTTGGATTCGCGCTCGGAGAGAATCCCCGCTCGGACGCTCCAGCATACTTCATCGCCCGCTTTCATGCCCGCTGCCCTGGCACGAACAAAATGACCAACCAACCTGGGCGCGCCTCCCCCGAATCTCGTGCTGTTATATCGTGAGACTGAAGGGAAGGGATTGCCATGGGCGCGACGTTGCTTCCGACAAACACGCTTGGAGCCATCGAAGACAACGGAACGATGAGCTTCGGGGTGTGGTTTCCGTGGCTCAGAGCTACGGACGGCAACCGGGTGAGCGTGAAGATCATCCACGAGCGTGATCAGTTCATCCAGGGCATACCGGCACGCGAATTCCCGCTTACTTATGCGGAGCGAGCGCCCTACGGCGCATTCTGGTCTGCTCGAGTGCCGATCGCTGCGCCCCCTGTCGCCGGCACCGAATGGGGCCAACCGGGCACCTACGTGTACCGCTACTGCGTGCAAAACCCCAACGTCGGGCGAGTGGACGGCATTTTGGACCCGGTATCGCGCGAGTTTGGCGTGGGCAAGCAATCGGCGTTCACGCTCGGCTACCAGCCGTATCAGTGGAGCGCGGGCGAAATGCAATGGCGCACGCCAGCGCTCGAAGATCTCGTGATGTACGAGCTGGCGATCGCGGAGTTCGGCGGTGATCTGCGACGAGCCGCGGGCCTACTGCCCTATCTTCGAGATCTGGGCGTGAACGCGGTGGAGGTGATGCCGCTTTCCAACGTCGCGAGCGTGGTCGACTGGGGCTACTTGCCGATCGGCTTTTTCGGGGTGGACGAGCGGCTGGGCAACCGCGCCAATTTTCAGGAGTTCGTCGATCAGGCGCACGCGTTGGGCATCGCCGTGGTGATCGACATGGTCTACGGGCATACGGGCGTCGACTTCCCTTATTACGACCTCTATACGCGCCTTCGCTACGCCGAGAACCCGTTCATGGGCTCGTTCGCCAAGGACTATTTCAGCGATTTCGGCAAGAGCACCGATTTTCGACGCGCGCTGACTCGTGACTACTTTCACAGCGTGACCCACCACTGGCTCGAGGTGTATCACGTGGATGGGATTCGTTACGACTGCGTCCCGAACTACTGGGATGGGCCCGCTGGCGAGGGCTACGCGAACACCGTGTACGAAGCGTACCAGCTCGCGAAAGCGCGGGTTGCGGCAAACCAGGCGTACTGGACGCGCTTCGGCAGCGCGAGTGGACTGCGCTTGATTCAATGCGCCGAGCAGCTCGAAGGGCCCGAAGAAGTCCTGAAAACGACGTACTCGAACTGCACGTGGCAGAACATGACCTTCGACGCCGCGCGGTCGGTCGCGCGCGGCGATCGCGGGCGCATCGCCGACTGGGGGCTGCAACTGGGCGCCGGCTATTGTCCAGACGCGGTCAACGTGAACGGCGAAACGATCGGCAAGCGCGTGCTCCAGTACACGGAAAACCACGACCATGAGCGCTTCGTCTGCAATTTTGGCCTGATCAACGAAGACGAAGCGCGCTCACCGTTGTTCCAGGAGGGTGATCGCAGTCGTTGGTTCAAAGTCCAGCCGTACCTGATCGCCTCGTTGCTAGCGCGAGGCGTGCCGCTTTTGTGGGAGGGCCAAGAGCTGTGCGAGAACTACTTCCTGCCCGAGGACGGCGCGGGCCGAGTAGCCTTACTTCGCCCCGTTCGCTGGGACTATTTCTACGACGAGCCCGGTCGCGCAACGGTCGCGCTCGTACGCAACTTGCTGCGAATTCGTAAGGACGGAGCGCAATTCCGAAGCGGCCAGCATTTCTTCTTCAACGACTGGCAGCGATATGGTTCAAAAGGCGTGCTCGCGTACGCGCGCTGGACCGATCAGGCGTACTCGCTCGTCATCGTCAATACGACCGACGAGGCTCAATCCGTCCCGTTCTGGTTCCCGATCGCTGGCAACTATCGTGAGCAGCTGCACGGTGGCGCCCTCGACCTGCAAAATGTCACGGCGCTGGCGGAGCACTGGCTGCAGATCCCCTCGAACTACGGACGGGTGTGGACGACACTTTGACGGTTTCAAGGCTTGGCGTGGACAGGCGTGGTGATGTGGACCACGACTTGGGCGCCCGTCTCACGCGTGGCTTGTACACCGAATTGGAAGTGTCCAGGGACCGCCGGCTTTTCGTCGAAGTGCTGACCGTCGAGGCTGGTCTTGATTTCGGCCCCTCGGATGCGCACCGCGAAGTCGCGTTTGGCGGTTAGCCAGACCTGACTGGGATTGGGTGTCGTTTCGACTACGTCGCCATCCACCTGAATCGAGACCGGAATTCGCTCGCCCGCCTTGAAGTCGATGATCAATGGCTGTCCCTCGCGCAAGGGCGGCCAGGGAGTGGGCCCACTGGCGCGCACACGCAGTGGGGTGACCGAGCTAGTCGCACAGCTAGCCAGACAGCCAGCAACTGCCGCGAGAACGAGGATCCGGAGAGGATGACAAACGATCATGAGGGCTCCTATTTACTATCTGTGTAGTAGTTTGTGACAGGCGATGGAGTCATGCGCGGCTCGTTGCTCAGAGCTCGCCGAGCTAGGGATGGTTGCCGCAGGCGCTTGCTTGCAGGGTGCCGAGCACGACCCAGATCAAAACTAGGCCGCGCACGACGGTAAGCCACGGCGCAACCACTCGCACCGGCTCAGGCGCGAGTAAGCGCTGGATGCGAACGCGCAGCGTCGACGGTCCGCGGGACGTCGCGAGCACGGGGACCGGGCCCACGACCGTTGCCAGCTCAGCGGCAGAAAGGAGCGCACTCGCGACGGATTCACGCGCGATTCCGGCAGCGACGGCGCACTCATCAGCCCGCTGCTCCAACAGGGCGCGCTGTTTCACGAGTAGCCATTTTACTCCAGGCACGAACCAAAACAGATCGCACAGGAGCTCGAGTGGCAGTAGCAGCGCGAGATCGAAATACCGAATATGACCGAGCTCGTGCTCGATGATCGCTTCGCGTTCGGCGGGGCTGAGGCGTTCGGCGAGGCCTGCCGGCAACACCACGTACGGTCGCAAGAGTCCCCCGGCGAAAGGCACGCCGGCATACGTGCTGCTGGTATAGACGCCGACTGTCCGTCTGCCCAGCGCACGCCACTCGACTCGAGTCGCCCGCGCCAGTTGCGCACGGATCCGGTTGCGAAAGACGGTAAGCCCAAAGACGCGCGCGCTGCCCTTGAAGAGCGAAAGGGCAAGGAGCGTGAAGCTGAGCGCCGAGGCCGCATAGACGCTGACGCGAAAGCGCAAAGCACGCGAAAGCAGATCTGCAATGCTTTGCGGTGAGCGCCCGGCGACGTGCAAGGCCCAAAGCTGACCTTCCAGCGCAGGCCCGTAAGCGTGGGCGCCGAAGCCGATCTGAAAGTGACCCAAGCGCTGCCTGATGCCCTGCTCAGAGGCCCAGAAGAATGAGCTCGCGGGAATACCGACCCGCAAATCCCACACTACCTTGACCATCGGCAATAGCAGGACGACTAGGCCGACCCCGGTACGAGCGGGCCTGGCGATGCCCCAAATCAGCATGGCCACGGCGAGGCCGAGCCAAAAGGAAGCGACCGCGTTCAGCATCAAGTTGAACAGCACGTCGCCGACGAGCGTCATTCGGCACGCTCCCGGAGTCGCGCGTTCACCCAACGCCTGAGCTCTTGCAAGTCAGCCTTGGACAGGTCCTCTGCGTCCAAGAGCGCGGTAACCGGGGACACACCGCGTCCCTGGAAGAACGCCGCTTTGATCCGCTTCAGCATGCCCATTTTGAGCGCTCCGGAGCCCTGCGCGGCTGCATACACGAAGCGCTTGCCGTCTTTGACGCGGCTGAGAGCGCCTTTGTCATACAGGCGCGAAAGCACCGTCATCACCGTGGTGTAGGCAAGCGCACTGCCCCGGCGCTTCAACTCCGCCTGGATGAAGTTCACATTCTGCGGTCCCCACTTCTCGACGATACCGAGCACCTCCATTTCGAGTGGCCCGAATTGGTGCGCCGAGGTCATTCGCTTCATCTACTACACGCCTAGTAGATTGGCAAGAATGGCATCCATGCCTTGAAATCTCGCGGCCAGGTTGCAAGGGTTTGGAGCAACGCCCGGGCTTGGGGCAAACTCGGCGGCATGATCAGGGGATGTTTAGTCGTAGCAGCACTGCTGCTCGTTTCGGGCTGCGGGGGCGCGGATGACTCCGCGGGCAGCGGGGGCCCGTTTTCGTGCTCGGTGACGCTGCCGGGCACGGCGGGGGGCAGCGCTGTGCTTGCGCTGTGCGTGGACGCCGTGGGTGGCACGCAACAAGACGTGGCCAACAATCGACAACAATGCACGCAGCAAGGCAATGCGTTCGCGCTCGCGCTGTGCCCGCACGCGGGAGCCGCGGGCGGCTGCCGCGAAAGTCAGGGAGGGACGCAGATCACCACCTGGTACTACGCCGACATGACGGCGGAGGGCACCAAGTCCTTGTGTGAAGGGCTCGCGCAATTTGCACCCAGCGGCCTCACCATCGAGTTCGTTCTGCCCTAACTGCGGCGCTGCAGAGCTCCGTCGAGCGGTCGCTGACACGAAAACTTCGTCAGCACTGCAAGCTAGGACAGCTTAGGTAACAGCTCGTGTCGGTCGCTTGTGCACGTGCTTCAAGGAAGGACTACAACAAGCGGCAATGCGGCAGTTGAGCTCAATGCTGCGGGTGGGATCATTGGCGGCGCTGCTTTCGGCATGCGCTGGCCATTCCAGCGAGAAGGCGGGCCAGTCTGACGGAGCGAGCGCTGCCGGGGGCGCCAGTGGCTCGCGCAACACGGGCAACTCGGCTGGCACTTTGACGAGCAACGGGATGGGCGGCGCGCTCTCCTCTGGCGCTAGCGGAACGGCGGGAACCGCAGCGGGAGGAACAGCCAAGGGAGGCGCAGGAGGAACAGGAGGAAAGGCGCCGAACGCCGATGGCGGAGCGGCCGGCGGCGTGCCGACGCTGCCCGGCGATCTGCCGCTGCCGCCCGCCAATTGCAAAGCCTTGAGTCAAGCCGCGACCACGGAAATGTGCACGTACTCGTTCGAGTGCGAGGCGGTCGCTTTGTATTCGCGTTGCGACGTCGGGCAGAACGATACCTGGGCTTGCCAGTGCGCCACGAGCGCGGGCGGCGCGGTCATCAAAGAACTGATGCTCCGCGGCGTCGAAGGGGCGACCGCGTGTGGCGTCATGGCCAGGGCGTGCCTAACCGACACGCCCGCAGGCGATCGGGTCTGCGAGCGAACCAGCGAAGGCGCGACGGCAAACGACTGTCAGCTCGAAGACAGCTGCGGTCCCAGCTTCGAGCTCGGTTCAGGCATCAACGCCCATGGCGTCGAGCGCCGCAGCGTGAGCTGCAGCCGGACCAACGACGGGAAGTTCTCGTGCACGTGCCTGCCCCAACTTCTCGGCAAACAGGACCACACCGTGACCGCGCCCTCTTCGCAAGCTGCTTGCGAGGCAATGATCGATGTCTGCAGGGACGGATTCCCCGCGTCCGCAGCGCCGCCAATCTGTACGGACGGGCTCGACACACCCACGCCGACGACTTGCGGGGTGACACGCCAGTGCACCCAGAGCGCGGCGTTAAGCAATGGCGCTTCGCTCACGAGCGCGATCACGCGCTACACCGGCTGTTACGGGGGCCTGGAAGGTTCCGTAGACGGGCAGTCCATCTGCACCTGCGAGGGAGGTTTGCTGGCAAGCTTCACCTTGCAGGCGAACGTCGAAATCGGCACCGACGCCTGCCGGACCATGCTCGACGCGTGCACGGGCGCCACGAAGCTCGAACCGACCGGCCCTGTCGACTGCAAGATCGCGAGCAAGAATGCACAAGCGCATGCGTGCGATGCCAAGCTCGTCTGCACGCGAGCGCTGAGGTTGGGAGCCGTAGACGTCGTGGGGCAGGGAGAGCTCGACTTCACATGCCAACAGGCTGCCTCTGGCGGGCCTTGGTGGTGCGCGTGCGTCTCGAAGGGCGCTCCGAAAGTCTTCGAGCTCGGGTCCGCGCCTTCGGCGGAGGATGTCTGCTACGCCGCGGTCGATCGCTGCATGCAGGAAGTCGAGGTCGAGTTCGGCCCCCACCCTCCCCTGCAGACGCTGCCATCGCCGCTGTGATCGGTAGCGCTCAGCGCATCGGCAGCGCAGACTTTGGCATCAGAGCTGCCCCAGATGGATGCCAAGACCGACGACCCACACAGCGAGAGGCCCTCGGCAGCCGTGATCAACCGGGGTGATCTGTTTTGGGTCGCTCCGGATGAGTCGCGCGGCTCCGTGCCGGGCGTCGCCCATCCGCACGTAGTGGTTCAGGATGACGTATTCAATCACAGCCGGATCGCGACCGTCGTCGTATGCGCCGTGACCTCCAACCTGAAGCGGGCAACCGAGCCTGGGAACGTGCGACTGGATGCGGGGGAGGGCAATCTAACGCTGTCGAGCGTCGTGATCGTGTCGCAGGTATCGAGCGTCGACAAGGCGATGCTGGGAGCACGAATCGGATCGCTTTCGCCCAGTCGCGTCGAGCAGATCGTGGACGGACTGCGCTTTCAGCAGGCCTCCTTCTTCAACCGCTAGCGATGCGCGGCGAGCTCGTCGTACGCCCGTTCTTCGCAGGACGTGGGGCAGCTCAGCGCGGCGGATAGCTCGGCGGCGGCGGGGGTGGAACCGTTCGCGGCGGGACATCATTGCAGGGCGGCTCGGTCCCCCAGATCAGGTTGCCCTTGCTGTAGACGGTGACGAAGGGCGTCTTGACCACATCTTCCGTCTTTCCAAAAGTGAGATTTTGCATGCTCCAGTCGTTGCTCGGATCCCAGGGGCAGCTGGCAGCGTGCTCCAGCCCGTAGTCGAGCAGCAGATCACGCGGGGCGCCGATCGCCGGAATCAGCCCCCAGAACTTGGCACCCGTGTAGTCGAGCTCGAAGTAGTAGGTGCTCTTCTCTTTCTCGCAGGCGATGGGTCCGGTCATCGCCGTCGGATCCGTGGGGTTGGCGTTCGTCCCGGTGTCGCGGAAGAGCGAGCCCGTGACGGCCTTCGTCGGATCCAGGCCCGCGGCGATCACCTCTCGTACATCGAGCCAATAACGCACGCTGAGCGTCTCGTCGTAGCGCGGCGGGTGAATGGTCTCGTTCATGGTGCGCAGGTTCACCTGCGTGCGACACCCGCCCGGCTCGGTGTTGAGGTTCGCCATCGCGTAAAACTCGTCGATCGGCGGCTCGAGCGGAGGAAACGCCTTGAGCGGGCACTCGCCCGAACCGCGTTGCGACAGATGCGCGGCGAGCGCGGCGACCAGCGCGCCGTTGTAGTCGATGGTGACCTCGTTCGAGCCGAAGTCATCGCGGGCGTCGACGTGTTGACCGTCACCCCCGGGGCCATTCACCAGCGCGCCCCAAATGATGTGGCGATTTTCGGTGGGTTTTCCGGGCAGACCGAAGATCGAAGCGTGCCCGGCGGCGTGATGTGGCTGCAACGGATAGCTCTGCGTGTAGCCCATGATGTACGACAAGCCCAAGTCGTTCTTGCCCAGGATGTAATCGATTTGCCGCTCCGCCCAGGCGCGGAAAGCGGGCGCGCTCGGATCATCGGGAAAGTACTTGGCATACAGTAGAGACGTGAACTGCGCGGCTGAGTTGTAGCGCGCCGAACCCCAGCTCATGTACACGTAGAAGCCGTCGGGCGTCGCGGAGCCCGTGCTGAAGCCCTGCGCCATCTGGCGAGCGATGTCGCGCCAGGCGCTGGCCTGGGCATCACCCCGCTCGGTCGTGATCTGGGCCACCTTGGTGATGACCCCCGCCCGCAGCGCGTCCCAGGAGTGGGGTGAGCTCTCCGCCCAGGCGGGCGTCCACTGCTCCGGGTTCGGCTGGGTATGGATCATCAAGTTGCTTTGCGAGCCGAACGAAAGCCAGGGCTTCTCCCCGTGAATCGTGGCATCGAGGTAGGCGCCATTCTTGGCGGGATCCAGCAGGTACAGCCAAATGGCGGCCCAGGCGAGATCGTCGGTGGAGCTGTTGGAGACGTACAGACCTCCGTCGTCCGTTTCTCGCTCGAGCGGATAGCGGGCAGCGAACTCGTACAAGGCTTTGGCGCGCTCGACGCAGCGTTTCGCGTACTCGTCATCAGCCGCAGAAGTCCGGTTCTCGGTCGTCACGAGCGCGGTCAGGGCCAGAGCTGCCGCCGCTGATGCCGTCACGTCGGCGGCGGGCTTCCCATCCCAGACGAAATAGGCCTTGCGGGGGCACAAGTCGGGGCGCCGCACTTCCGGCGGCATCCAGAAGCAGGAATGGTCACTGGCATCGGAGACCTGGTGCGCGTAAGCGAGCAGCCGCCCATCCTCAGCCAGGAAGGTCGCTTTCATCAAGTAGTCGGCAGCCCATCGGATCTGCTCCAGCGCCTCGCCGGCGAGGCCCGTCTTGCGATACGCCTCCGGGTACTCGTGCATGCTCCAGGCGATCATCGAAATCGCGTAGCTCGTGGTCAGCGTGAATTTGATGTAGTCGCCCGCGTCGTGATAGCCGCCAGCGAGGTCCACGCTGCCATTGCCGTCCGGATCGAGCACGGAGCGGTGCTGTTCGATGAATTCTCGCGGCAAGTTGACGCCGTTCGGAGCATCGGGATCGAGCTGGATGGATCCGTCCGCGACGTGGGCATCTCCACGCCATTGCACGTCGGTGCAACGCACTCCCGGACCGGAGCGCTGAGCGTTGAAGAACCAGAGCGTCTTCTGCAGCGCCTCTGCCCAAGGTCCCGGTTGTCCCTGACACGCATAGTCCTTGGGAAACGGCTCCGGAATGCAGCCCGCGGCGGTCGGCGTCCCCGTTCCCGAGCCACCGCTGATGCCTTGTTCGCCCAGCGCTAGGTTCATTCCGCCACTAGACCCGGCAAACCAGGCGCTCGCGCCAGCGCTGCCGCGCGGCTGCTCCGTGCCAGTCCCTCGGCCGTCTGGCGCCTTACCGGGCGCGGAGCAGCCCAGGCCGAGCGCCAGAAGCGCCGTCAGCCGAGTCGCGCGGTACCAACGAAGAGCCTTGCAGGTCATGCCCCCTTCTTTTCACACCTCATCCCACTCGGGCATGACGGTTGTCATCTCACGTTCGACAGACCTCGGGCACCCGCTGGACGCGGCAAGCTCGGCACTGATCACCTCCGCCGACTTCGGTCGGCACGTTGAGTAGCGTGACCCTCGAACCCGCGAAGACCTGAGCGTTCGTGTCAGTAGCTACGGGATTCTGACGCAGCGAGCGCCATGGAAGCTCTTATGAACGTTGGGGTAGTCGCTGCCGTACTGCACGGCGTTCAGCAGGCTTGGTGCGACACTGCCGAAGCTTCCACCTTTCAGCACGCGGGTGGCGGATGGCGTGTATTGGACGCAATCGACGCATGGGTTTGGAGGAATGCTATAGGAGTAGTCTTCCACCCATTCATCAGCGTTGCCGGCCAAGTCGGACTGACCAAAGGGGCCATCTCCTTTGACTGAATAGGAACCGACGCGGGCAAGCCCGCCCGTTCCCGGTGCGACACAGTACGCGCTGCCAGCCATCGCGCCGAAGAAGTTCGCGTAGCTGCAGTCTGGCGCCGTGCTGCCCCATGGGTACACCGTTTGCTGGCTACCACCCACCGCGGCGTAGTTCGATTCGGCCTGCGTGGGCAGGCGCCCGCCATCCCAAATGCAGAACGCAAAGGCCTGATACCAATCGATGCAGTTGATGGGCAGACTCTCGGCCGCCGCGCTTCCCGCGTTGTCGGTCCACGTCTGTCGAGCGGCATCGCACTTGAGCGCGGACTTGAGCGCAGCTTGGTCGCGGGGGAGGTCGTCGCTCCAACGCCACCCAGCGCTGGGCAGCCCGTTGGGGTTCTTGCCGGCGCCACGCGGAATTATGTCTTTCTGGTAGACGGCCACGAACTTTCGAAAACGCCCGACCGTGATTTCGTAGTCATCGAGCCGAAAATTGCTGACCGTCGCGGGCGCGTTCTCATCGTTGAAACGGTTGAACGTGCCACCGGTCACGGTATGCGCCGAGCAGCAGTCTTGGTCGCCGTTGGGACCGCAGGTCTTGGCGAGGCCAACGCAGGAAGGCTGCGGCTCGCACACGCCGATCGCAGTATTGCATTTGGGTTTCAAGCCCCCACAATCGCCGTCCGACACGCATGCGACGCATTGGGAGGTGGCACCTTGGTCCTTACACCTCGGGGTGCTGCCCGAGCAGGCCGCACAGGCCGCGCCGCAGCTGGCGTCTGTCTTGCACACTGCGCAGACGCCAGCTCCGCCACAGGTTTGGTTGCTGGCACAGGCGGTATCCACCGGCGTGTAGTGGCAACTGCCTTGGCTACAAGCGCCGCTGTAAGTGGTTTTGGTGCTCGCGCTTTTGCACGTAGCAGCGGGCGGCTGGTTGCACGTCACTCCTGCGCACGGATCTGCCAGGCAGGCCCCGTCGTCACAGCCGAAGGCGCACGTGGTGTTGGACGCCATGTAGCTGCAGGTGCCGGCCGAGCACTGACCGGCTGCGAAGGTGGTTCGAGTATTGGCGTCGTGGCAGATGGCTGCGGGTGGGCTGTCGCAGCTCACCAAGGCGCAGGGGTCGGCCTTGCAGGCGCCATTCGCGCAACCGAAAGCGCAGGCGGTGTCTTGCGGCACGTAGCCGCAGTCGCCGGCGCTACAGGTCCCGCTGGCGGCGTACGTGGTCAGGGTACTGGGGTTCTTGCAGACGGCTGGCGGCGGCGCCGTGCAGGTTACGGACGCGCAGGGGTCGGGCTTGCAAGCGCCATCCACGCAACCGAAGACGCAGGCGGTATCTTGCGCTGGGTAACTGCATGCTCCTGCGCTGCAGCTGCCGCTGCTGGCGTAGGTCGTGCGAGTGCTCGGGTCCTTGCAGCTAGCACTCGGTGGGGACGCGCAAGTCACGCCGAAACAAGGATCCGAGTTGCACGCACCCGCCTGACAGGTGCAGGCGGCCAAGTGCGACGTGTACTTGCACAGACCCTCGACGCAGCTACCGATTTGGTCGTAAGTTTTCAGCTCCGAACCGCTGGTGCAACTCGTCGCTGGCGGTTGCTCACAACTGACACCGCTACAAGGGTCGGGCTTGCAAGCCCCTTGGGCACAACCAAAGTCACAGGCGGTGTCGATGGCCGCGTAACTACAAACAGCTCCGGCACACACGCCGCTTGGCGCGTAGCTGGTTTTGACCGTCGCACTCTTGCAAATGGCAGCTGGCGGTTGGTTGCAAGTCACGGCGTCACACGGGTCGGGCTTGCATGCGCCGGCGTCACAGCCGAAGCTGCACGCCGACTCGTTCGCTTGGTAACTGCAGCTGCCGGCCTCGCAACTGCCCAGGGCCGCGTACGTGGTCAACGTGCTCGGGCTCTGACAGCTGGGGATTGGAGGCGACGCGCAGGTCAGCGAAAGGCACGGATCAACGCTGCACGCGGCATTGTGACAGGCGCACTCGATCACATGAGAAGGATAGCTGCAGGCGCCATCCACGCAGGCCCCTGTCGTGTCGTACGCTTCGAGCTGCGACGCGCTGGTGCAGTCGGAAGCGGGAGGCGTGTTGCAGGTGACGCCGAAGCAAGAGTCAGGCAGCGCGCTGCCTCCGACCCCGCCGCTGTCCGCATCGATGCTACCCGCAGCGCCGCCTTGCGCGCTGCCAGCCCCGCCTTGCGCGCTGCCAGCCCCGCTTTGCGCGCCGCCGGCGCCACCACTACTGCTGGCACCGGTACCAACCGGTTGGCCTCCGGTCGCGCCAGCGCTGCCACCGCTGACGGCTGGAAGGCCCCCGGTTGCGCCGGAACCAGCGCTCGCCCCGTCAGCCCTCCCCTGCGGGCCCGAGCAGCCCATCAAACCAATCGCCACTACACCGAAAAGCTTCACCAGAGACACTACTTGCCTATTTCCTCGAGCGAATGCTGCGCCAACTCCCCAGCGTAATTTGCTGCTCGTTCGGGCGCAATAGTGCGCCTTAGCCGGTTCGCAAAGACAAGCACGAGCGCAAAAATTCGAGCCCGAGTGAGTCGATCGCTATGGGGTGCTTCGCCTACTAGTGCGATATTGAGCGCGCGCAACACGGGGCTCAGGCACTGCTGCACGCGGCTCCTGACGACAGACACGCGGCAGGAAACGCCCGCGCTGACTGCCGAGTCCCTTCGCGCGTTTCGAGAGTCAATCGAGGCCGTAGGCTTCCGCCGGCGCGTTCACCACGAGCCAACCGAGGCGGAAGCCTCGACCGCGCAGCTCGCGGCGGGCGCGCAGCAACAACATGACCGATGCGAGCGGTGCGATGCAGGGGATCAGCATCCCGAAGACGATGATCAGCGACGAACGGCCGACTCCCCAAAACTGCGTCCCCACGAGCCACGTCAATGGCACGAGCGCGAGCGGGGCCGGCATTAGCAGCAGCATCATGGCCGATAACAAGCCCGGCACGCTGCAGAGTACATCGACAGTCACCAGCGCGAGCATCGCGACGAGAGAAACCAGGGCCAGGCCAAGCCCCTGCTGCAAGCGGGCGAGTCGCCAAAAGGAGTCGCCCTCGGCGGCTGGAGCCGTCTTGCGAAAGAGCCACAGCGTCGCGGCGTCGAAGAGCTGCAAGCCCGCCAAATGCGGCCAAAAATTCGCGGCAATGCTGCCGAGCATGAAAAACATCGACCATCCGTTGCGTTTGCCACTCTTGCTCGTTTCGCGAACGATCCCGACTGGCCCCTGGACCTCCAGGCCGCTGGTGGCACCGCGAATCTTGGCACTGATGACCCTGAACGGTTGCCGCAGCGCGCGCACGGCTGAGTCGACGAAGCCGAGCGGGACATTCCTATCCTGCGGCGCAACACCGATGCGGCCGTGAGCATCCGGGGTGACGCGCAGTACCCTCGAAATACCTGTGCGTTCGAGCTCTATCTGCCGCTCGCGTCCGCCCTGGACGGCCTGACGAAGCGCCTCCCAAGTGTCGACCTTCGTGCCGTCGATCGACACGACTCGATCTCCGTCCATCATCCCGGCATCCCGCGCGGGCCCGGCGTGAACGAACACCGTCGTCGTGGCTACTTCGTCACCCGCAAAAAAGTAGCCGCACCAAAACAGCGCGACGCACACGAATAGCGACGCGAGGGCGCTCGTCGAACGCACTCCGAAGCGACGCCACCATGCGGCGCTCGCGGGTTGGCTGTCGAACCAGCGAAAGTCATGCACGAAAAACAGGCGGGCCCCCAGCTTTGCCCCACCCTGAGTGGCCGTAACCAAGGCCGCGAGCACCGCCAGATAGCCGGCGATTGAGAGCGCTAACATTGCAGCAGCCTAACCGCAGAGCACTTGAATTGCGACCCTCGCCAGCGCACAGCGGCCGCGCGTCGGAGCGGCTCGAGGTCGCCGACTGGGGTAGACTCGGAAGCGAAATGCCGAAGCACGACATTTTCACGACCAAGTTCTGCAAGGTGTATCCGCTCTACGTCAAGAAGGCGGAGCGTAAGAATCGTACGCAGGAAGAAGTCGACCGAGTCATCTGCTGGTTGACCGGCTACGACCAAGCAGGCTTGCGGCGTCAGATACAGCGAGAGGTCGACTTCAGAGATTTCTTCGCCCAGGCGCCGGGCATTCATCCCCATAGCTCGCTGATCAAGGGGGTCGTCTGTGGTGTGCGCGTCGAAGAAGTCGCAGATCCGCTGATGCGGAAGATCCGGCAACTCGACAAGCTGATCGACGAGCTCGCAAAAGGAAAGGCGATCGAGAAGGTTCTACGCTGAGGGTCCGTCCGCGCGTCAGGCTTCGTCGGCTTCGTCGGCTTCGCCGGTTGGTGGCGCGGGCGTCGCGTCGTAGATCCCGAGCCATTCATCGGCCAAGTGATCATCGAAGAACAAGAGCCAGCTGCGCGTGGGAACGCCCACGGACTGGAGAACCCGCCGCACCTCTGCGAGTCCGTGGTCCAGATGGCGGATTGAAAGATCGATGTAGGTGTAGCGGCGGCCAGTTCCGCCACCGACCACTGCGCCGAGCCCGTTCGGGCGCAAGGCTTCGTTCAGCGCGTCTTCGATTTTCGCGCGCGCGTCGATATCCCCATGATCGGCGGAGTCCCGGCCGTCCAATTTGGCGTAGCAGAAGGTCTCGCCGTGCTTCGAGAAACGGCGCGAGCAGAAGGCCAAGTTGCAATGGGCTGCTTGCCACATCTCCGGGAGACCGGCCGTGACGCTGGTGAAGAGATCGAAGCGACCCGCGTAGTCCGCTTCGTCCTCCGTGGGCTCGAGCGTGAAGAGTGTGTACTCCACGCCCTGCTCATGATCGATGGCCGATTGCGGCTCCGCGGGCAAATTGCCATCGATTTCCGCGATCAGCGAGTCGACGCGAGACTTGAGTGAGTCGGGGCCCGGCTCAGTCTGCGTGCTTGCCTCCGAGCGGCCGAAGAGGCGGCTGAGCGCCCGCCGGCGAGGTCGCTCCTCGACGCTGATTTCGCCGATCCAAGTGACCATCGTCTGTTCACCCAAGAGCGCTTCGCTGGCGACGAACGCGGCGTATTGCAGGTTTTCGCCGCGAGTATCGGGCGGGAGTAACCACTTCAGATCCAGCAAGTGGTGCTCGCCGAGGCTCGCCTGGACCTGCCAGTTGCTCATGTCTACCTGGGTACGTCCCTCGACCGTGGCGATCGCTTCCTCCACAGGTTCAGCCAAGCGATGCGCGTAGAATTCCCAATCGGGCAGCGCCGGTGCACGCGACAGCAGCGTGTCGACCAGCGGTCGCAATGCTCGCTCGGATTCAGGGGTGATCACCAGCCGATGTCCGGGGCCACGTGCGCCACGGCCATATTCCCACATCAGGCGCTGATCGATGACGCTCAGGTGCTGGTGCATGAATTCGGCGATGTCCAGCTCGGAGTCGCGCGAAAACGTCTTGACGATCTCTGGCGCCGTTTGGCTGAATTTCTGCCAGAAGCGGTCGATGGCCAGCAGCAGCGCGGTCCGCCGCTCGGTTTCGGGAACGTCATTCGGGTCGGGGAAACGCCAGCGCACCACGTGACTCTGGCACGCCGCGATGGGCCGCGTCGACACCTTCAAAACGTGCCATAAGCCCGGAGCTCGGCGCGCTTTCCGTCCGCTGACAAGAAGGGTGCAAGCCCAAACTTTGCCGACTGGCTGCGCTCGGCGCTGGGATCGTCATAGGAAAACGCGGCAGCGTCGAGCAACGATGCGAAGGCCAAGCCTGCAAATAGTCCGAGCGTCGGCGCCAGGTCCGACCCGGACTCGCACTGGTGCTCGCTTCCGTCCGGCGGGAGAGGGCAGTTGAACTGCGCACCGATCAGTAGGCCCAACACCGGCGCGCCGACACGCACGCTGATACTTGCCAAGCCGATGGTAAACCGTCCGTGGAACCAGTGGATCGTTGCCGGCACCAATGCGTAGCCGAGCGCGCCGATCGGAATCATGGTCGCCGCTGCGGAGTGCCCGGCCTTGTTGTCCGAGAGCGCAAGCCCGAGCCCAGCGCCCAACATGCTGACCGTCACCGCGTCACTGATCAACACCTGGTCCCCGTACCAGCTGCGGGACTCCTCGCTGGGTGCGCCAGTTTCACGCCGCTGTGGTTCCTGAGTCACACCCAAGGGCCCCGGGTGCGTTGCTTGCGCCAAAGCGTGCCCACTAAAGCCGCACAAAACGAGCGCCAAAACGGCGGATACCAGCTTCCTCACGGGCTAGGTAGAGCACGCTGCGTGCCACGAACGAGCGACTAGCCCAGCGTCGAGCGCTAGCGAAGCAATACTGCTCGTCCCGGCCGTCGGCGCACTCCGCAACACCAGCACGACCCTGCCCGCAAGAACGCCCCAATCCCCGCTGCGGCCGCCCGCTCCCTCCTCTCACTCACTCCCACGGGGCATTCAATACCGCGAGTGCATGCAGCGAGCCAGTTTTTGCTGAGCGATCCGCGCGCAGCGCTGGACATCTCGACTCTGCCACTTAGAACAAGAGCATGCAGCGAGCGCATCGCCTCACCGTGCCCGCGTTGACTTGGCTCGTTGCCTGCAGCCGCCCTCCTGTCCCGGTGGTGACGCACGAGCCGGAGCAAGTCGCCCGAGTGCAGGCCGCACACGGTCAGGGCCAGGCCACGGAGGCGCGCGTGGGCCCGAGCGGCGGGCAACCCGTCGAGACAGCACCACCCAACGTGCCTGAATTCAAGCCTGCCTTTGCGCAGCAAACGCGTGCCCCCGCCGTTCACACGCGGACGCCATTCAAGGTGAGCGAGCTCGCCGCGGGCTTCGCTCACCCTTGGGGGATCGCGTTCCTGCCCGATGGCCGCCTGTTCATCACGGAGAAGCTCGACGGCAGGCTGTTGCTCGTGTCGCTCGGGAAAAAACCGGTCGCGCTCGAGGGAGTGCCACGCGTGGCCGGCGGGGATCAAGGCGGCTTGCTCGATGTGACGTTGAGCCCGGACTACGCCACGAGCCAACTGGTCTATCTGAGCTACTACGAGCCGCGCGACGGCGGTAATGGGCTGGCGGTGCTGCGCGCTCGTTTTCTGGACGGTGCATCACCCAAGCTCGAGCAGCCGCGGGTGATCTTTCGCATGCAGCCTACGCTCGACTCCACGAAGCACGCGGGCGGCCGTCTGCTGTTCACGCCCGATGGCCTGCTGTTCGTGACGCTCGGCGAGCGCTCGATCGCGAAAGGCCGCGTGCAGGCGCGAGATCTGGCGAGTGACCTCGGTAAGATCGTGCGCATCGAAGCGGACGGCAGCGTACCGAAGGGTAACCCGTTCATTGGGCGAAAGGGCGCTCGTCCCGAGATCTGGACGCTCGGTCATCGCAACGTGCTCGGCGCCGCGCTCGACGCGCAAAAAAGGCTGTGGGTGGCAGAGATGGGGCCACGCGGCGGTGACGAGCTCAACTTGATCGAGCCCGGCAAGGACTACGGTTGGCCGACCATCGGCTACGGGGAGGAGTACTCGGGTCAGCCCATCCATCGCACCACCCAGGCAGCTGGTTTGGAGCAGCCGGTCTACTATTGGGATCCGGTGATCTCACCCGGCGCGCTCACCATCTACTCGGGCGAGCTTTTTCCAGAATGGAGGGGCAACTTCTTCATTGCCGGCCTGTCGAGCCAAGCGCTGGTGCGTCTCGTGTTGCAGGCAGACCGCGTCGTGGGCGAAGAGCGCTTGCTCACCAGCCGCTCGGAGCGCATTCGCTCGGTCGTGCAAGGACCCGACGGCGCGCTCTATCTGTTGACCGACGGCTCGAATGGCAAGTTGCTTCAACTGACACCCGAAGCGAGGCCCTGACCGGGCGCATCCCCCCCAGGTGCTAGCCGCCGCGCCGGCCCGCCAACGAACGCATAAGCATCGCTTAAGAAACTTTTAGCAGCAGAAACGCGCGGCCTTCCCCAGAAGGCTTGGCATGAACAACTTGACTCGTTCTGCATTGGCTTCGCTGGTCCTGGTTTCGCTCTTTCCGCAGCTCGCTTGCTCGGGCTCGGGCTCCGAGACGACGGCTTCACCGGACCCGAAGCCGGGAGAAATGACGCCGCCTGGCGAAGGCCGTTTTTTACTCACCCTGGAGGCCAGCAAGCTGCCGGTGCTGCAAGGCGACAGCGCCACCGTGAAAGTCAGCGTGGAGCGCAAAGACGGTTTCGAAGGGCCAGTCGAGGTTTCTGCGGAAGGCCTGCCCCGCGGCGTCGTGGCCGCTCCGCTGACCATCTCGGCCGACGAAACCAGCGCTGAGCTCGAGCTTTCGGCGACTGACAGTGCGCCGCACTCGCTCCCCACTCAGGTCGAGATCCACGGCAAGTCTGAAGAGCTTTCGGACTCGCGCGAGCTCAGTGTCACCGTGTACGGGCCACCTGGCTCCGTCGATACCAGCTTTCAAGGCGGCAAAGTGCTGGTCCCCGTGGGCGGCACCGACGCCTACGCCTATGCGATGACCGCGCAGCCCGACGGCAAACTGCTGCTGGCCGGCACCAGCCATGCCCATGGCGGAGACTTCACGGTCCTGCGCTTGAACCGCGACGGAGAGCTCGATACCAGCTTTGGTAGCGATGGCGTGGTAACGACCGAAGTCGGTGAGGGCTCGGACGTGGCGCGAGCCATCGCCGTAGACGAGGCTGGTCGCATCGTGGTCGCCGGCAGCGCGAGTGGTGCCCTGGGCCTGGATTTCGGCGTCGTGCGCTACCAGCCCGACGGCAAGCTGGACGAGAGCTTCGGCAACAAGGGCAGAACCATCGTGAGCTTTGGCGACGACGCCGACACCGCCTATTGTCTGGCGCTGCAAAGCGACGGCAAGATCGTGATCGGCGGCGACAGCAGCCGCAGCAGCGGGCAAACCGGCCTGGATTTTGGTCTGTTGCGGCTCGACGTGGACGGCAAGCCGGACCCGAGCTTCGGCGATGCAGGCCTGGTCAGCACGACCGTTGCGACCTTCTCCGCTCGCGACTCGATTTACGCGTTGACCCTGCAAGACGTCGCCGGCGAGCAGCGGATCGTGGCCGCAGGCGGTGAAGGCGATTTCACGCTTGCCCGCTTTCGCGCGGACGGCACCCTCGACCAGACCTTCGGCGAGCAGGGCAAAGTCACGGGGCTGTTCGGCTCGACCATCGGCGCCGCGCGCGCGCTTTCGCTCACCGCCGAGGGCGATATCGTCGTGGCCGGCCACGCGCAACACGAGTTTGCGCTGGCCAAGTTGCGAAAGTCCGGCGCGCTCGACGCTGCGTTCGGCGTCGACGGCAAGGTCGTGACCCAGGTCAGCGACACTAACTGGAACGAGGCCCACGGCCTGGGTGTGCAAGCGGACGGCAAGCTGCTCGTCGCAGGCTGGACCTACGAGGGCAATGGCTCGAGCGGCAACACCACGCTGCTTCGCTACGATGCCCAAGGCACGCTCGACGCGAGCTTCGGTCAAAAGGGCGTGGTGATCACGGAGGTGGCAGCTTCGAGCAAGCCGGACCAGGGCAGCGCGCTTTTGATCCTGCCCGACGAGCGCGTGCCGTCCGAGCGCATCATGGTCGCCGGCTTTGCCAGCGGCAGCTTCTCGCAGTTTGCCATGACGCGCTTTTGGCGCTGATCGCAGCCGCTCGCGCACACAAAATGACCGCGCGGCAAGGGGATCGGCTTCAATCAGCCGTCGCTTGCCGCGCTGAAACGCGTGCGTTGCTCGTTCGCGTCAGATCAGAGGCAGGTCCACTTGTCGCTGGTGCAAACGCAGCCACCGCCCGTGTACGGGCAGGAATCAGTCCCGCTGCAGGCGCTGTCCGCCGCCGGCTTCGTTGCTGGACAGTTCGAGGTGCTCGGCTGGCCCGCGGTGCCAGTACCGGGAGCGCCGCCTACGCTGGGTCGGCCGCCTACGCCGGGGAAGCCACCAAAGCCGGGGAAGCCGCCAAAGCCGCTGCCGGCCCCGGCAGCGCCGGTCATGCCGCCAAAACAAGCCCATTTGCTCGATTGGGCGCTACAGCTACAGCTGCCCATGCCCGCGTAGGGGCAATTGCCCGCTGCTGGCGTGCAAGCCTCGCCGACGGTCGGCTTCGTCGCCGGGCAAACGAGCGCGGCAGTGCATTGCCACTCACGCATGCCGCCCATGCGTGCGCAACGGCAGCTCATGCCGCTGTAGTCACAGGTCGTCTGGCCACCGGCCGTGCACGCCGAGGCGTCCGCCGGAACCGTCGCGGGACACGCTGGATTGCCGGGGCCAGTTCCCGCCGTGGAGGTTCTGCCCGCATTGCCGGGTGCGCCGGCGCTGTGACTCGCCCCGCCTGCGTTTGCGCCGCCCGTCGAATCTCCGCCGGCATCCGAACCGCCGCAGGCAGCGACTAACACCGGGCCAGCGGCGAGCAGGCAAATGATTCCGTATCGTAGGGCTTTCATGATTCCTCCGCCGGGTCCGGGAGTAGGGGCGGGACCAAGCAAATGAGCGGCTTTACTTGGAAGTAACCGGCGCGGCGCGGGCCAGGCAGCAAATTCCGTGCGCCGGGGTGTGGGGAACGACGAATCGAGCGCTGGAACGGCTCTTCCGTGATGCTCCTTGTCCGACAAGTGGTTGACTGTGCCGATCTTCTGCACATCCGCCGGCATCGTGACGCAGTCGAGCCAGAGCTAGCGGTCGTTCATGCCCTTACCAGCGAGGATCATCGGAATGACCTTCTCGATGCGCGCGGTGCGGGTTTGCGACTGCTTCGCGCCGCTGAAATGCATGACGTAGGCCCGCTTGCGTCCGGGGGTGAGGGCCTCGAAGGCCTTCGCCAGCCTGCGGTTCTTCTCCAGGATCTGGGTCAGCTCTTGCGGCAGCTCGAGCTCACGCTTGGCCTTGAAGTCGACCGTGAGCCCTTGCTTCTCCACTGCGATGGCTTCCTTCACGTAGGACTCCACCATGGCCTTCTTGACTTGAGCCTCACTGGTGAATTCCAGGCGCATCGCGGACTGAGTGTTCTCGCCCTGGCTACGTAGCAGGCCCTGGTTGTTTTTTAGCAGTGCCCCTTTGAAGAACATGAGCGAGCAGTGTTCCTTGAAGGGTTGGATAATGGCCACGTTCCTGCCCTCGAACATGAAGCAAGGCTTGCCCCACTTCAGATCTTCGTCGAGCCCGCAACCGCTCAGGATTGCCCGCAACTTCTGCATTTCGCCTTGCCACGCTTTGGCGCGCTTCACAAATTCATCTACCTTGGGATTCATCGTGCTCATCGTCCATGACAGCCGCGCTGAGCGAGCCGTGCTCGCTCCTCACTCAAGGTACCGTCATTCAGCACCAGCCGCATCAGGAAACCGTGGCCACGTCGAGCGAGCCCGGCAGCGAGCCCTACGCACCTTCCTCACGACGGCTGCGCTGCTCGTTGGCTGTGCCACTGCGACTTCCGAGCCGAGCGTGCCGACGTTTCTCGGCGAGGAGAACGAATCGTGGCTCGTCCAAGAAACCGCGCCCGTCGAGCGCGACGACCTCCTTCCGGCCTTCGAAGCGAGCGCGCGCAGCTACGGTTGTAGCACCGAGCGGCTGGGCCTCGACTCCAGCAGCAACATCTACGGGGAGCGCCGCAGCTACTACGGGATCAGCGCCTCCTGTGAAGAAGGGGCCATCTCGCTCGTGACCCTCGTCGACGGCCGCGTCCGGATCGGTTGCGCCAAACCGACCACACGCGAGGCCTGCGATCGACTGCTTCGCCACATCTCTCAGGCACGGTAGTGCCGAGCCGTCCCCTGCTCTGGCTTGATTGCTAGCGCGGCGCTCGAGCACGCGGCGGCGCGCCGGCCAGCGCTGCGCGCTGCAACCCGCCGGCGATCGCTGCGGCGACCGCGCTGGTCACGGGCAGACTGCCCAGCTCCAGCTCGAGCAACAAGTGACCGAGCATTTGCCCGCGCCAAACCAGGGCGTGCACGGTGTAAGAACGCCCAAGCTTTCCCGAGACACTGGCGAGCGCCTTCGGCAGCAGATCCGCACGCGAAAAAACCTGACCTTGAAAGCGACTCAGGTCCGAGTCACCGTCGAACGCACAGGCCAGCCGGGCGTGCTGGGCGTCCGCGGGATCGAACAGGGCAACGAACGCGCTGCGGATGCGGAGCAGCGGCAGGTTGGTTCGTATTGCATCCTGTAGCTCGGCGTAGTCGACGGCACAGGACAATTGATTGCAGATCTCGGCAACGTTGCGGTTCCAGCGCAGCAGACCAATCCGGTCGTTGTGCAGTGCGCGCTGGGACATCTCGAATAGCATCGAGCGCGAGACGTGAATCAACGCTTCCAGTCGCTCGCGGGCGACCTTGTTCGTCTCACCGCCATACAGCGGCACCAGCTGCTGCCGAAGCACCTGCACCACGTCATCGAGACGCTTGAGCTCGCTCGCGCCGGGTAACAGCCGTTCGGCAAGCGCTTGAAGCGTTTTTAGAAACACCGTGTCGTCGCTCTGCTGCGTGGCATCGACAATGCCAGCGAAGAGCCGCTGCTCCCAACCGCGCCCGGCCCCGCCGAGCGTCCCTCGCGCCACTCGCGTGAGCTCCAATTGGATGCGCTCCCGGTTGAGCAGCAGGCCACCCTCCAGGCGACCAAAGCCCGAGCCATGCAGCGGATCCGGGCTCGACGCGAGGCCGCTACAGCCGCAAGAGCGCCGCAAAACTACATCCACGTCCAGGATCTGGCTGGCCCGCTTCGTTCCGAACTGGATTTGCTCGAGCACGAAGCGCATCGCCTCTTGCCCCAGGCGAGGCATTGCCTGGCGCACGGTGGTGAGCGGAGGATGAGTGAGCTCGGCTTCGGCGATATCGTCGAAGCCGGTCACCGCAATTTGGCCCGGGACCGAGATGCCGCGTTCGTGCAGCGCCAACATCACGCCAATCGCGCCGCGGTCGTTGCTAGCGACGATGGCGTCCAGACCGCTGAGCGAGCTGCCCAGTACGGAGATGAGCTCGGCCACGGCGGCGCCGCCGCTTTCGAACGTGAAATCACCGTCCAAGATCAGCCGCTCGTCGACGGCCTGCTGATGCCGAGCGTGCACGGCTCGAAACGCGCGCTCGCGCGCTTCCGCTTCGTCATTTCTGCGAGGCCCACGTACGAGCGCGATGCGCTTTGCGGCGTGGACATCGAACAGGTGGGACACGATGCGCTCCATGCCGCGCTCATTGTCGGGATTGACCGTAACCATCCCCTCGGCCCGAACGCCGACGGTGCAGGCAGGCGCGCTGCCGAGACGCATGCTGAACTCGAGTAGCCCCGCGGTGCCCACCTCGTGGTTCAAGCCGGTGCCCGAAAGCACGATGCCATCACACACCGCACGCGTGGCAAGCTCGTATACTCCGTGACGACCGTCACTGCTCCGTGCATCACGGGGCAATGGTCCGCCGATGAAGCAGAGCAGGTTTGCGCCAGCGGAGCGCGCCGTCTCCAGCAGCCCTTGCACGATCTCGATTTGATAGGGGTCTTGGAACCCGTCCGCCAAGTACGCGATCGTGTGGGCCTGGGCGCCCATCTTCGTCTGCGAACGAAACACTGTGCGCCATTTAATAGCAGTTGTTGGCCAACACGCCCAAGGATCACTCCCCCTCGTCGACGGTCTGCAATTCGTACGAGTGCGCATCTGGCGCCTCGACACCCACAGGTAGGCGAGCCACGCCGGGCTGGGCGTTGCCAGCGCGGTTCGCCACGGAGTAGGAAACCAAGCCATGTCCACGCTGGAAGGCGACCGCATTCAAGAGCTGTTCACAGCGGTGACCGAGGAGGCAAAAAACGGCTCGCCAGAGCAGGCGTGGAGCCTCGCGGAACCATTGCTTCGCGCCCAGGCGAAGGACGAAACCGCCGCGGTCGCCCTCGCCCGGCTCGTCGCGCGTGGCGCGTTCTCACGCAGCGATGGGCTGGTCGCGGCCAGGGCGCTCGCCTCCGCTCACCCGAGCAGCATCGTGGTGATGAGTCGCCTCGGCAACGCGTTCCAGCAGCTGCACGACATCGACTATTTGAATGCAGAGCCCCCCAGTGATCCATTGTTCACCCTGGTGGCACGGACCTTGGTCGAGCTACTCGAATCAGGCAGCACCCGCTCCGAGAGTGAAGAAGTGGCGTTGGTCGAAGGACTCTACACAGCGGCGCGCCTGCTCGGTCGCAGCTGGGATAAACTAGCGGAGCAGTGTAGCAAGCGACTGATCGAGCTGTCGCCGGACAGCTGGACTGCGCACTACGACGCTGGCTTGTTTTACAAGACACGGGGGCGATTCGAAGAAGGCTGCCGTCACAACCAACGAGCGTACGAGCTAGGCGGCTCGGAAAGCGACGCGGTCCGCTGGAACCTCGGAATTTGCGCTACCGGAGCGCGGGACGCGGGCACGGCGCTCAGCGTTTGGAAGTCGCTCGGCAATCACATCGAGCTTGGCCGCTTCGGGCTGCCCGACGGTGAATACGGCGACGTCAAAGTTCGATTGGCGGAGCGCCCTCTGGCAGAGCGGGACCCTGCGAAGGCCCCGGACGAGCCCGGCGAAGAGGAAACCGTCTGGGTCGAACGACTGAGCCCTTGCCACGGGATCATTCGCAGCGCCCTGTATGCAGAGCTCGGGGTCGACTTCGGGGACGTGGTCTTGTTCGACGGAGCCCCGATCACTTACCACGAGTACGACGGGGAACGGGTGCCGGTATTTCCGCACTTGGTGACCTTGGCACGCAATGGCTACCGCATCGTCCAGTTCGGAGGCACGCAGGCACACGCGCATCAAATCGCCGAGCTATCCAAGCAGCTGCCGGCGGATGCGGTGCTGTACGTGCACACCGAACAGTTTCGCGTGCTGTGCGCGAATTGCTGGGAGAATTACCGCGACGAACACGCTCGACACCGCGAGGTCGAACACGCAGTGGTGACGGGAAAGCTGTGCGCGCCGGCCGATATTCCAGCGGCAGAGCTGCTGAAGCTGCTGGACTCTGCGGTCGCGTCCGCGGCCGGAGTCCAGCTGCTGCTTCCCGACTTGGTTCGTGAATGTGGATACCTGGCACGCGCCGACGTCGAAGCTCGACGGCTGGCGATGATCGTCGACAACTGACGGGCGGCTTTGGCTGCGCTTCGTGCCGAAATTCTCCAGCAACACAAAAATGCTGGCTGCCGGATACTGGGTGGAGCTAGCCCTGACGAATGTCCTCATCCGGCAACCCGCACCCAGCCATCGTTCCAGCCAATCGCGTGCGCGGGCAGCAGTACGATGTGCTCGTGGTCGGTGCGGGCCACAACGGGCTCGTGGCCGCCTTGTGCGCGGCGCGCGCGGGGCTCAGCGTCTTGGTGGTCGAGCGCGCGGACGTGATCGGCGGCGCCACACGCACCGAGCATCCCTTTGCGCGGGCCCCCGACCTCCCGCATTCGACGGGCGCCTATTTGCTCGGCCTGATGCCGCCCGAGCTGCTGCAAAATCTCGAGCTCGAAATCCCGGTCCTACGCCGGGATCCCCACTATTTTTTACCGCGACAGCAGCACGGCTACCTGCTCTTCGGTTCGGATCAGGCCGAGCTCGAGCGGCAATTCGTGCAGTTTTTCTCGCGCGCGGACTTCGAAGCCTACGGGCGACTGCAAGCCGAGCTCGCGGCGCTGCGCGAAGACATTGCGCCCACCTGGCTCTGCCAACCGTACAGCATCGAAGAGACCGCGGAGCGTTATCTGCGGCCCGCGCTGCGTGAAACGTTCGTGCGGCTGTGCCGCGGCTCGGTCGGCGAGTATCTCGAGCGCTTCGGCTTCAAGAGCGACCTGCTCAAGGCCATGTACGCGGTCACGGACGGCTTCTCGGGCCTGTACGGCAGTTACGACACGCCCGGCACCGGCATGAATTTTCTGATCCACAACATGTGCCGACTACCGGGCAGCGACGGTACATGGATGATCGTCGAAGGCGGCATGGGCACGGTCGCGCGCGTCTTGGCCGACGCCCTGGCGCGCCATGGCGGCAGCATCGTGGTGGGCGAGCCGGTCGCGTCCATCATCGTCGAGGGTGATACCGCGCGCGGCGTCGTGCTCGAAGACGGCAGCGAGATCCACGCCCGCGCGGTGCTCGTCAATGCGGACCCGTTTCGCATGCAAGCCTTGGTCGGCGCGGCGCGCCTGCCAGACGCCTACAACGCGCGCCTGACCGCCATGAAGCGTCCTGGCTCGACCTTCAAGCTGAATTTGGCGCTGGAACGCGCGCCCAGCTTTCGCTGCTTGCCGGAGCACGGGCCCGCGTTCGGACCCACCATCCACTTGCTACCCGAAGAGGGCTCGGTGTTGGCCGAGCTCGATCGGGGCTGGCGCGCCGTGCAAGCCGGCAAGCTGGCCGACTTTCCGAGCATCGAGTGGTACATGCACTCGACCGTCGATACTTCGCTGTCTGATACCCGCGGTCGCATCAGCTCGGCCTTCTTCGTGCAATGGGTACCGTACGAGCTTGCGGAGAGCTCGTGGGACGTGGAGGCCGAGCGCTATGCACGGCACCTGCTCGAGATCGCGGACCAATTTGCCCCTGGCACGAGCTCGCTGGTCAGCGATTGGCAAATCTTGCATCCGCAAAAGATCGAGCAGCACTTCGGCATCAGCCACGGCCACATCCATCACATCGACAACAGCTTCGGCTTCGCCGATCGCTTGCCGCACCGGACGCCGATCGCCGGCCTGTACTCGGCCAGCGCGGGCACGCACCCCGCAGGCTCGGTGATCGGCTGCGCCGGCTACTTGGCGGCCGGCGAATGCCTGCGGGATCTGGGTGTATCGCCCGGTTAAGCGTCGAATGGCCCGACCCCAACCCTGCAGCCGAGGGAGGTCACGCCCCCATCTTGTCGTCCATCTGGAGCAACGGACGCGCGGCGTCGCGCAGAGCGTCCAACAGCTCGACGTACGAGATCGGCTTGAGCGGCGCGATCGTTCCGACTCCGCGCAAGGGCACGACGACATCAGGAGGCGCGCCCTCGCCTTCACGCACGATCCAGAGGCCCTCGAAGTTCAGGGCGGGGACGCGCAGCAACCGGAGCTCGGCATCGTAGGGCTCTGCTTGCGCGATGCTGAGCGCCTCCGCGGCGGCATGCATGAACGGCTCGAGGTGCCCTTTGGCTGTCGAAGTCTGGAGGACGCGCGGCTCTGGGCCCTCACTGATATCGAAAAACGCTTGCGGGCCGCTCTTGGCCAGCTCGTACACTCGAACTGCCACGGGTTCGGGTTGGGGTAGCCCGAATGAAGAGCCACCGTCGGCGCCCCCTCCCGGGCCATCATGCAGGGCGTTTAGTCCTAGCGCGTAGACCCGGTGGGCCATCCCGACCGAAGCTTCGAGATCTCGTGGCGAAAGCGCGCCGTTGAAGAGCGGATCGGACTTGAGCTGCAAGAGGGGGCGGATCTCCCAAATGCGTTTGAGCACCGCTTCGATTAGGATGAGCTCTTTGAACGGCATGCGAAGCCTGCTCTTCGTGAAGTAGGTGTGCGTCCAGGTCCCGCTACCCTGATAGTTCGTGGAGAACTCTGACACCGTTAGGTGGGTCTTGCCGTAAATCGGGTCATCGATGTCGAAGTATTCCACCCCGCCGACTGTGGAAAAGCCATAAATCGCCATGAAATGACCACCGCCACCGCTCCAACCCACTCTCGCCCCCACGGGTCGCCCCGCGTCGATCTCGGCCCGCACCTGCTGGAAGGTGGCAACGCCCATGATGCTCACGAAGTTATCCGTTCGCGTCAGCGCCCCATCGAGAAACCAGGGCACATTGCACGCGCCCGGCACTGTGCTGTTGCAGCAATCGGTTCGACCGAGCTCGCCGCAGGCGACCTTGCACTGCGTCCAGGTGCTCAATAGCCAATAAAAATGAGAGACACTAGTAGCCGTAGCCGCCCAGCACCAGTTCGTCTGCGTTTGAGCTTGCATGTCGAAGCTCAGATGCTTCGACGTGAACCACTTTTCCCAGATGAACGCTTCACGGAGCAGACTGCTGTACGGCCGACGCGTCGCGTATACCCATTCTGACAGCTGCATCTGACTTCTCCTGTCTGCCCCGCACCGAGGAAGAGTCACTTATCGTGGGCGCGCTTCGCCAATCGCGGAATGGGCATTTGTTCGAGAATCGTATGGACATCCGCCGAGCGCCAGCGCCCCAGGCAGCGCAAGATTCATCATCGAAGCAAATGACTACGAGACCCGTCGCAACGCGCGGAGCTCTCCCTGTGCCGCCGCCCGCCTAGGGTTGCGCCGGTTCGCAGATGATCAAGCAGTACTAGGCAGTTGGTTGCGTTCGTTCCCGCAGAAATTCCACGATCGCACGGCGAGAGCGAGCCGCAGCGGCTGGCGAATAGACCAGGCGCGCCTTCGGATCCTGGCCGACTTCCGGGTTGTCGAAAGCGTGATGCGATTGCCCATACAGTTCGAGACGGAAGTCGTTGCCCGCCGCGTCCATTTCCGCGACCACGCTCGCGATGACATCCATCGGCGAAACCTGGTCCTGCGTTCCTTGCATAATCAACACCGGCGCATTGATGCGCGACGAGCTGCCGGGTGCGGCGGTCTTGAGCAGCGCGGACGCGACGATGATCCCGCTGAGCTCTGCTCCGCTGCGCCCGTAGTCGAGCGCGACCATCCCACCCGCGCTGTAGCCGAGGCAGAAGATCGGGAGCCCAGCCCGCACGCGCATTCTGAGCGCGCTGACGCACGCGCCGAGTGCCTCGACCCCACGCGCGCGGTTCTCGATCAGGCGCTTCACCAGCTCGCCGACCTGGCTGGGATCGGTCGGGCTGAAGCCGTCGCCGTAGAGATCGCAGATGACGACCGCGCAGCCCTGCTCGACGAGGAAGCGCGCGTGATCGTGCGCCAGCGGGCTCTGTCCGCGCCAGTCGGGGAGCAACACGAACGCGGCGGACGGCTCCGCGCCGCCCATCGCGACGAACGCTCCGAGATACTTCTGGCGGCCGACCTCGTACGCGAAGGGAGTACTTTCGATCTCCGACACACGGCGAGCCTAGCGCGCGCGCAGGCCCGTCGCCAGAATTCAGTCACCCGCGTCGATGGCGGCGCGTCAGCGCGCTGCCGAGCAGGACAACGAAAGCCAGCGCTGATCCGCTGTGCATTGGACTCGTCCCGGCAGATGAGCAGGCTTGGACCTTCGTGTGGACTGCCGGTTTTGCCTGCGGCACCGCGCAGACGGGCAGAGAAAGCGCTCCCACGTTGCCGAAGGTATCCACCGTGGCTGCGGCCACGTTGTAGGCCACGCCGTTCACGAGTCCCTGGGCAATGCCCCTGAGGTCGGCTGCGGGTGCGCTGCCACAGCGCAGGTGCTCCAACGAGGCCGCGGGCGTGCCCGGGAATAGCACGTCCGACTGCGAGCAAAATGACTCCACCGCGCCCGCATCACTCGCCACGAGTGCGCCTCTTGCGATGGCGTCGGGATCGTTTGGGGGGGGATCGCAATAGAACTGCACACCCGCGGCGACCGTATCCGCGTGGTCGTACTCGAAAGCGATTGGCGCCTCCCCGTCACCGACACCTGCGAAAAGGCGGTCTGGTGGTGGCGAGCCCACGAGGCGGTACTCGGCTGTCCACCGGGCGGATCCGCCGACAGCTGAGTTTCCGTCGAGCAACAGCACATACGCGGTGAGGGATTGCGGAAGAATGGCCGCACTCGTAGGCTCGCAGCTGGCGCCAGCCGCTCCGTTAGCGTCTCCCGGGTCAGCTGCGCGCGTGCGACCGCTCAGAAAATCTCGGACGCTAAATTCGGCAGTGTAGACGTTGCTGTTCGGTTGCCCAACGTATATCCGCCAGCAGGTGGCCGTTGCACCCACGCGGCTCGCTTGGGTGTCGCAGGCAACGCCCGCCCAAACTTCCAGATCGTAGTTTTGAAACCCCGATCCAAAACCCAACGTCAGCTGCACCCTGTCGTCAGCGAGGCAGTCGGCAAGGTTGATTTGCGACGTGAGCAGCTGCCCCGAATGGATTTTGCGGGTAACCCCTTGAACGGTAATCGTCGTCTGAGCTGCTGCCGTTGCCGAGAAAGCAGCGCAAAGGAGGGCCGCGCAAAGTGCATGTCGGAGCTTCCTCATCGGCTCGATTCTTAGCACGTTCGCGGGCCCCGATTGGGTCCGGCCCCAGCCGGCTGCAAGCTGAACCTTCCGCTCGGCAGCGCGCTCGACTTCACTGGGCGATCCGCAGCACCACGATCTGTTCGTACGTATTGACCAACAGCCAGCCTTCACCGGCGACCAGCATCGATCCGGTCAATCCCGCCGGAAGTTCCACGGGGTCGATGCGCCCCGTGAGCTCGTTGATCGCCCCCAAAGACTTGGGCAAGCCGATTCGATTGTCTGCCGCGAAAAGAGCGGGCCCCGCATCCCAGAAAGCGTTGTAGGACGCGCCCAGCGGAATGCCGTAAGTGTTCACTGTTTGCCCGGATTCGCGATCGCTTGCGTAGACGCTCGTGCCATCGATCCAGTACAGCTTGCCGCCACGCGCAACGAAGGTTTGAGCGTGCCCGGCAGCAAACGCGCGCACCTGGTTCAGGCCATACGAACGCCCTGCGGGCCAGACGCTGATTCGCGACGACGTTCCCCAGTCGGTGAGCAGGTAGAGGTACTTCGAGTCGCTGGCTAGGCGACGGTTGTTGGCCAACACGGGCTGAATGGCCTGAGTCACATAGCCGGGGTGCAGCGGGTCGTCTAGATTCCAACCAACTAGCGAGCCAGATCTCGCACTCACGAGGAGTCGGTCTCCGGGCGAGCCGACGACGAGCTCGTCGTTCGCAAAGTTCTCCCATGGCGCCGCCGCAAACGGGGCAGAGCGGGTATCGACAATGGTGGCGCGGTTCCCCAGAACATATGCAATGCCGTTTTCCAACGCCACTCCAGCAGCGTTGGGTGTGATCTCCGTAATGATGGGAGCTGCGTTCCCCTGAAGGTCGGCAATGGCAAGGCTCTGCCACGCTGCGAGGTAGGCTTTCCCGTGGTCGATCAGGTGCCGATCGAGACTTCCGGTCTCTTGCACCTGCAGCCGCTCCCAAGTCCCGAGCGATGGCGGATTCTGAGGCGCCGCAGCGTCGTACGCTCGGACGACTGTGTCCGCGCCCACCAGGAGACGACGGCCGTCAGTGAGCAGCAGCGGGGATGTTTGTAGAGGACAAGCCGATACTTTCTGGTCGAACGAGTGAAAACACAGCTTGCCGTCGCTTCCGACGGGGCCGTCCTCGTGAGCCCAGATCCCATCGCTCGTGGTCACGCCCAGATAGCTCGACTGCCCGACTTTGACCACGCTCGGCTGCGGTTGGCTCCAATCGATGCGGTGGTAGACGTAGGAATAGGTGTCGGCTTCTTCGATCAGGATGTCCCGCTCGATGCTCCCGTAGTCGATGGTTGGGAAGTTGTTGATTGCTTTCAGCAAAACGAAATTCGGGTTCGGGGACTCGGAAGGCGAGGCCTGAAACACACAACGGTGCGCCTGCCCAGCGTTGCAATTGCAATCAAACAACAAGTGAGACCCCGTGTCGGCCAAGCTCGGAACCTCGTCGCTTGCACAGGGATGCGGGATAGTGAGTGCGCTGAGCGGCGCGGGTGCGTTCAGTTGGCTCAGGTCATAGCGGGAGATTGGGAAGTCGGTCCCCCACGATGCATTGGACACGGCCAAAGTAATGTAGAGCCGCTTCCCGTCGAGAGAGAGATCAATGCGCCGGTGACCGGGGGCGCTCAGCGTCGCCATCAGAACCGGAGCGTGGCTGACGTCCCGAAAGTCGTAGATTTCGACGGTAGAATCATTCGTTTCTTGCACCAACACCCCAGCGTGCAGGATGGGATACCACCCATGCCACGGGTAGCGGGCAACGCGCTGGCTCAAGTTCGTGAGCCTTCGCACTTCGAGCCTGCTGCCGAACTGAAAGGCGTACTCGCCATCAATCAGAAAGCGTGCGTTGTTTTCGTTGTCGAACGTGCGCGCGATTTCTAGATGGGGTCCCAGGCTGCCATCGCAATCCTCGTCCGTGTAGTTCCAGGGGATTTCGGGCGCGCCTTGGTAGACGTCGGAACGGGTCTCATCGCAATCCGTCCCGAGTGTGCAGCCGCTGCCGTGCAGATCGTGGTCCGGGTCCTGGCAGGCGGCGCACTGCTCGCTCGCGTAGCTGCCCGACCAGGCTGACCAGCTGCCGTCGTTGCAGCTTCGTTCTTGCGACTCAGACTTGCAGCTGGCGTTGAAGACCTCCGCTGCTTCGAATCGCGTGCGCGTTTCTTGGCTGCCATGTGGCGCCGCGCCGCAGGCTTTCGCTGGCAGCATCGAGCAATTGACGTTGCCAAACGTCCCAGACCAACTGCCCCACGCCCCATCCGAGCAGAGGCGCGTTTGAGTCTCCGGCTGGCAGCTGACGCCGAAGGGGACGCTGCTGTCCTGGTAGCGCACGCGGCTTTCCGAACTGCCGTGTGGCAGCGCGCCGCAGGCCTGCGGCAGCGCGCTGGAGCACGAGGCACTCAGAAAGCTGCCCGACCAAATCCCCCAAATTCCGTTCGTGCACATGCGCGACTGAACTTCTGACTGGCACGTTTGATTGTAGGGTACGAGGCTCGACGCGTAGCGTTCGCGAGTTTCGCTGCCGCCGTCTGGTGTCGCTCCACAGGCGGCTGCTCCTTCGTGGTGGCAGGCGATTTCTTGGTAGTTCCCCGACCAACTCGACCAAACGCCGCCCAGACAGTGTCGCTGCTGCTCTTCGGACTGACACGCTTCAGCGAAAGCAACCGACGCAGCAGCGTAGCGGGTCCGCGACTCGGTTGCGGTTTCGGCGCAGTCAACCTGCACGGGCGCAGCACCGCCAGAACCAGCAGTAGCGCCGGCTCCAGCCACCGGTGTGGCTCCGCCCGCGTTGTCGGTGCGTCCGCCTGCGGCTCGCCCGGCGGCGTTGTCGGTGGCTCCGCCGGCAGCGTCATCCGGGGCTCCGCCCGCGGCGTCCGTGGCTCCGCCCGCGGCCTCGTCCGTGGCTCCGCCCGCGGCGGCGTCGGTGGCTCCACCTGCCGACGTGCCGTGCCCGGAAGAGCCTTTTCCACAGCCGCTCAGCAAGCCGACGAGAGCAAGCGCCGCAACCAGTCGATGAATCTTCACGAAGCGATACCCAGCCCCCGACTCCCAGCCGCCATTGCCATCTCCTCGAGATTCGCGCGAGCGTCTACGGATGGCAAGTGACTTCTTGTGCGTTCGACGCCTCGCCGCGGCATGAATCGCGGAGCAACGCTGGGTTCATTCTGAGACGACGCGTCGGCAAGGCTCGACCTCGGTAGACCCACCTATCAGGGTGATGCTCGAGTGCTCTGTGCTCGGTCTTTCCCTCGCCGGCGGAGGGAAACGTTCGAACCTACAGTTCAGTACGCCAGCACCAGCTGCGTACGTAGCGCCCACTGGCTGCCGCTGTTGGTGAGCAGCACGCCCGAGTTGTCGCTCGCCTGGGCCCAGGTGGCGGCGATCGGATCAGGGACGTAGGTGAAGTCTGCCTGGAGCTTCGCCATGTTCGTGCCTGGGATCAGGTAGCCGTTGATGCCTGCGCCGATGGCTTGGTAGTTGTCTTGCAGGCCGTTGCGATCGTCTGGAAAGCTGTGGACCTGGCCGTCGGAGAACAGAGCATCGTAGCGCGCCCAGAGCTCGATGCGCTCGCTGACGAACACGCCGGCTTGCGCCAGCAGGCCCGGATCCAGGGTGGTGTTGCCCGTTTCGGGATGGACGCGCAGCAGGCGGCCGGCGACCCGCACGCTGAAGCCGGAGCTTTCGAGCGCAATGTCTGCCGTGTACTGCTGGAGGTCTCCATTGGGCAGAGTGCTGTCGGCACGACCTTGCTGGTAGTGTGCAGCCGCACCGAGGCGCAGGGCCAGATCACTGCCGCGAAACGAGCTCTCCGTGTCGAAGCGATCGAAGCCGTCTTTGGTCAGCAGGCGCGCTTCCACTCTACCCGTGACGGCCAGGCGAGCGGCGACGGGCGCCGCAAATTCCGAGAACCCCGTGCGCAGACCGTTGGAGAAATAGGCATGCCCGCGCAGGCGCCCAAAAGTGGCGCGTGCCCCTGCAGCCGCCGCGTTGCCGCCGCTGGTCTGCAGTCCATACTGCGAGTAGTCGATGCCCTGCAGGTCTTGCGGACCGGGATCGTCGCCAATGGACGCGGGTAAGAACAGAATGCCCGCACGCAAGGTGATGTGCTCGCCGAGCTTCACGTCCGAATACGCCTGCTCGAAGCGCGCATCGCCCCCCGAAAGCACGCCGACACGTACTCGGAAGGACAGATAGTCGGTGAAGCCCCCATTCAGAATCAGGCGTACGCGCGGAACGGAGAAGCGCGAGGTAGTAGCGGCCTCACCGCTCAGCTCGCTGCGCTCATTGAGCGTGTACCGCACCTGGAGCACGCCGCCGGGGCGGAACCAAACCTGACCGGATCGCCACGTCAGGTCGGGCACCACCGGGGCCGCGCTCGGAGCGGGAGCCTCAGGCGGTGGCGTTGCGGCCGCCCCGCTCGGCGCGGCCGCCGCGGGCGGTGCAGGAGCCTCCTGCGCTGCGGGTGCCTCCGTCGCTACTGCAGCTGCAGCCGGTGTGTCAGCCTTGGGTTGCGCGGAAACCTCAGGCGGCGCGGGAGCTTCGGTCGGTGGACGCGTTTCCCCGGTCGCCTCGGCCGGTTGTTGGGCCAGCGCGTGTTGCGCAGAGAGTTGCACGAAGAGCACGACCGCCAGGCTGCACTTGCGTGCGGCAGCGCGAACGGCGCGCGGTTGCGCGCGCGCCACTCGGCGTAACACACGCGGGACGAGGTTCGTACGGTTGATCATCACGTGCCCTTGCTGCCTTTCGGTAGTCGACCTTCCAGTGCGTGACACCGTGCTTACGTTCACATGCCACGGCTGCATCTATCATTTGCCCGTTGCCCTGCTGCGCCCCCGGCATAGCACGAGGCTACCGCCGTGAGTCATGACCTTCAGGCTAATTCTTCGGTTCGCGGTCGTGCTTCGCGCGCATCGGGACCGCCAGTGCGGTTCCGACCGACCCCGAGCCTCCGAGGACGGTCGCGATGCGTTTTACTGATCATGAGTGTGCACTATCGGTTCATTTCGAAGCCGCGAGAGCTCATCGAAGGTGAGAAAGTCGAACTTTTGCGGCGGAGTCTTCAAAAGCTTCACCCGTGGCACGACTTCGAGCAGTTCGACTTCGTGCGCGTAGCCGGTGCTCTGGGACACGGGCTCCGAAATCAGCCGAGTCGATGGCGCGCTCTCGTCCGCGTTCCAACCGGCTTTCGACAGCGTGAAGTGAGCGCGCGGTCGGGCTTGCCGCGGGTCCGGTTCGCAAGCTCGGCAGCGATTGCTATTTGCATTTGAGGGTGGCGAGCGCTTTGCCGGCACCGGCGGCAGCGCGCAAGCCGTCGTGAATGCACTGAGCGGGTTGGGCGCTGTAGCTGTACCCGAGAGCGACCGGGTAGGTTGCGGTCGAGGTCCACGCGGTCGCGTTGACCGTGCCCGTGCTGCCGGAGGTCCAGCTGATCCCGAATGGATTGCCCGGGGCCACGTCGGCTGCCTGGGTCAGGTTGTTGCCACGCAGCTCCCAGAAGCCGACCGCGTCGCTGTCCCGTGCCGTCACTGGGTTGACCACTTTCTCGAAGTAATTGGCCTCGACCAAGGCATACCCGCCCATGCGCACGTTGACGCAAGAGGTGGAGACGTTCAGAAAGTAGTTGTTGAGCAGGTGTGAATAGCCGTGACGCTGCAACGGCGCTCGCGAGCCGATGTTCTCGAACACGTTGTGTTCGAAGGTGATGTGACGAATCTGGTCGTCGCTGTCGCTGAACCCATTCAGGCTCACCTTGTGGTGGTCGTGCATGTAGTTGTACGAAACCGTGATGTTGTCGGCGCCCTTCTTGACGTCGATCATGCCGTCGAAGGCCGCGTCGCCCGCGCCCTCGCACGTGGCGAGCGACGTGAACAGCTCGTTGTGATCGATCCAGATGTTCTTCGGCGCACCACCGCTCATGCCCTCGACCGACACGATGTCGGACGCATCGCCACCCGGGGTGAGCCCAATGGTCATGTTGCGGATGATCACGTTGCTCGAACTCGCCGCAATGTGGATGCCGAAATTCGCGCTGGAGCCGTCTTCACCCAGGAGGGTGATGTCACTCTTGTTTTTGATCTCGAGGGTTTGCGCTTCCAGCGTGTGCTGCACGCAGGGGTCCTTGATGCTCGAAAAGTCGAACTTTCCCGAGTATTTCACGACCAACCCCCCGCTTTGGTAGGCGTCCACCGCCGCCTGCAACGCAGCCAGTGAATTGGCCATGACGGGCGTTGCCTTGCCACCGCCGGTGGTCGCCCGGCCGTAGCCACCGGGAGCGGTGACGGGAGCGCCCCTGCCGTCCGCCGTCGAGCCGGACGAACCAGCCGCGCCGCCCGCGCTCGGAGTGCCCGCGCTGCCGCCCATCCCCGACCTGCCGGCTGTCCCGGTTGATCCCGCTGTCGGTGCTGTCCCCCCTGCCGCGGAGGTACCGCCGACCGCGGACGGGCCACCGGCGCTCGGCGCATTCCCGCCGAAGGCGGAAGAGCCAGCTTGCACCTGGTTCGAGCTGCCGCCATTCGGCCCGGCGCCGCCGAGCACGCTTGGCACGCCTGCCCCGCTCGGGGACTGCCCGCCCGCCGCCAGGCCAGCCGCACCCGCGTTGGCGCTCGCTTCCGCGCCGTCACGATCGCTTTCACAAGCGAGCAAGCCGAGGGAAAGGAGCCAGGCAAGAGTTGGACAGCCGCGCTTCGAAATCATCCCCGGTTGATGCGTGTCAGCGACGTATCGATCGCAAAAATCGTGTTCTTCCGTCCGCCACGGAAATCTGTGACACGCTTTGAGTGCTGGTAATCGGTGACGCGCGAGACCGCGCGGGGTCGGGCTCACGGGCGGCTGCAATTGGCGCAGCTTACGGGCGACATTTTGGCGATGACTCTCGACCGTGCGCACGGCTGCCGCTCGCTGACTGAGGTGGCTTTGGATTACCTAGACCCCTCACAAAAGTCAGTCGTGGTATTTGCGTATCAGCGCGCCAATTCTGTCCCGCGCCGGTGCAAGGTCCTTTTGCTGCCGGGCATCGAAGTCGATGAACGCTTGCGCGAGCGTCTCTTTTGTCTGCGCAGGCAGTGCGCGCGCCGCTTGATCGAACAGGTCGCGACGTTCGTGGTCCATGTGCGAGCGCAGGAAGTGGCTGAGCGCTCGGGCGTCCGTGGCGAAGCGACGGCCATCCTCGAGCGACCAGGGCGAGCGCAGGCGCGCCAGCTGGCCGAGTACGCTGAGGTACATGTGTTCATGACGATGTTCGCGACGCATCGTGGCGAGCGGTCCGTCATTCCAATCGAATCCGTGTTCGATTAGCTTCGGAGCGAGGATGGCTTCCTCTTTTTCATGGTGTCCGAGCTCGCCGCAATCGGTGAGGAAGGCCACAATGCACTGAATTTCCGACTTCTCGACGGTCTCGAAGCGGTCAGCGCGACCCGCGAGCTGGTCGAGCACACCAAGGACGGTTTCGACCTCCGCGTGCTCACGCTGCAGGTGCTCGAACGGGTCCAGTGCCGGGGGCGCGACTTCGCTCTCGACTTCGGCTTGGGAGAGCGCGGCCGCTCGCAGCTCGGGAAAGTACGAAGTGACCAACGCCGAATGAACCGACGCCAGCGCCGTGAGCGTCGCCTCCATGGCTACGGGGAGTTCTTCACCCGTCGTACGGGCGAGCGCGAAGGCGCTACTGGTTGCCGTGCTAACGGCGGCGCTCGCCTGTGCAGCGTGGGGCAAAGTACGAAGCTCGCCTTCGATCTGGCGCAGGCAGTGGAGTACGCTGCGCGGCGACGCCGCATTGACCGACACGAAGTCAATCAGGCTCGAAAGCTCGGTCTGATGGTGGTAGCGTTGGCGGAACATGGAGCGCACGCCGAGCGCTTGCAGCAGGCCCGACCAGCGCACATCGTCGAAGGTCCGTTCCCAGCCGTGCGCCGTGATCGTCGGCAGCAGCGCTCGCAGCACGCGCAGCAGCATGTCAGCTCGTTCCAGCTCGACCCCGATGTTCAGGAACGAATATGCCGCGTCGCGCGACATGTTGCTCTCGAACACGCCTTTGATGCGGCTGCCTGCCTCCAAGACACTGCTCAACGCGTCGAGTACGCGCGGCAGCGGTTGTTCGGAGGCGCCCGAAAGTAGCAGGTATTGATTGTTCACGGCCAGCCACAGCTCGGGCGGCGCGGAGACTCGCGCATGGCGCAGGTTCTCGCGTCCGGCGCGCAGCGCGCCGAGTACGCTCGAGGGATTGTCCCGGTCGAGCGCGAGCGCCCGAAGCACTGCCAGCTGGCCAACGTCCTTGGCCAATGCAGCTGAATCGTCGTCCGTTACGAGCGAGAGCAGCGGCACAAGGCCCGCCGAGTGTCGACCTGGCAAGTCGAGCGAGAGACGTTCGACGGCTTGGATGGTTCTGGACAAGGCCTGGGCCCGCTCGATGTAGCGCCCGCTCCAGAACATGGCTTCTGCAACGCTTGAAAGTAGCATCTGGTTCTCCTGTATTCGAGGGTTACTCGTCGCAAACAATCCAAGTGTCTTTCTGCCGCCGCCTTGTGATGAATTCACGACCAAGGATCCCTTGCGCAGTGCGACGCGAGTCAAACCGCCGCGTGTCACGTACGAGCTCTCACCGCTCAACACGAACGGTCGAAGATCGAGGTGGCGGGGCTCGACACCCTCGGCGCACAGCGTGGGTGCCGTGGAAAGCGAGATGATTGGCTGCGCGACGAAGTTGCGTGGATTGGTCGAGACCAATTCACGACAGCGCGCGAGCTCGAGTGGCGAAGCGACATTGCCGATCACGATGCCGTAGCCCCCGGATTCGTTGACGGGCTTTACGACGAATTCTGGAAGTCGTTCCAGTACGTGTCGACGTTGGCGCTCGTCAACCAGCCGGAAAGTTTCGACATTGGGCAGGATTGGTTTCTCACCCAGGTAGTACTCGATCAGCTCCGGCACGTATGAGTAAACGAGCTTGTCATCGGCCACGCCTGCGCCAGGCGCATTCACCAGTGCGACCTTGCCGGCCTTCCACGCTCGAATCAGACCCGGCGCGCCCAGCAATGAGCTGGGCTCGAAAGCCTCCGGGTCGAGAAACGCATCGTCGACGCGACGATAGATGACGTGCACGCGCACCAGACCGGTGATGGTCTTCATGTAAACGCAGTCGTCGGCAAGCACCAACAAGTCCTGCCCGCGCACCAAGTCGATGCCCATTTGCTGCGCCAGATAGCAGTGCTCGAAGTAGGCCGAATTATACGAACCGGGCGTGAGCAGCACGACCTTCGGCGTGGGCACGCTGTCCGGCGCCATCGACTGCAGCATGGCGTACAGACGGCCGGGATAGCCGTCGACCGGAAGGATCTTCCGCTCCGCGAAAAGCTCTGGAAAGACGCGCTTGGTCAATGCGCGATTTTCCAGCATGTACGCGACGCCCGAAGGGATGCGCAAATTATCCTCGAGCACGTAAACCGTGCCGTCCTTGTCGCGCACTAGATCCGTGCCGCAGATGTGCGCCCAGACCCCGAACTTCGGGCGAACGCCGCGGCATGCCTGGAGGTAGTGCTTGGAGCTCGCCAAAAGCTCCGCCGGAAAGACCCCGGCTTTCACGACGCGCTGTTCGTTGTAGATATCAGCGATGAATTGATTCAGCGCACGCAGACGCTGCTCCAAGCCCCGCGCGATGCCGTCCCATTCGCGTTGGGCAATGACGCGCGGAATGATGTCGAAAGGCCATTGCCGATCGACGTCGTGGGCCTGCGAGTAGACGGTAAAGGTGATGCCGAGTGCTCGAATCGTCGCTTCGGCTGCGCTCTGACGCAGTCGAAGGTCGTCGAGGCCCAGCCGAGTGATCAGCTCACCCACGTGGCGCACGCCATCCCTGGGCTGTCCCGACGTGCCGATCAATTCGTCGAACGTCGTTGCGGAGTAGTTTTGGAACATGAGTAAGGCACAGAGCAACAACCAGGCCCGAGGGCGTTTTTCAAAAATCAGGCGCGGGGAGCGCCGGAAACCTTCACGCAACACGCAAATTCCCCAGTGAAACGCAGATATTTCGCGCGGCGCTCAGGGGGTAAGGCGCCCCATCAGTGACCGATCCCGGTTGCCTGCAGGATCAGCTGAGCGAGCAAGATCTTGGAGATCATGGCCATCGGAAACACGCTCGCGTAGCCCACATTCGGCGTTTCCTGTCCGGTCTTCTCCAACGCATAGGCGAGCACCGCCGGCTGAGTCTGAATCCCCGCCAGCATGCCCAGCACCACGGCCAGCGGGATACGCATAAAGCGATGGGCAATGACGACGGTCAGCAAGGCGCTGAGCACAGAAATGATCGCACCCGCGAGCAGCATGCGCACGAGCACGCCCTGCCCGAGCGCACTTGCCAACACCGCGCCCGCTTGCAAACCGGCGCCGGCCAAGAACAAGACCAAGCCGAACTGACGCAGCGTGAGGTTTGCCCCATAAGGCGAGGTCCAAACGAACGAACCAGTGCGCCCCAGGCGGCCGAGAATCAGGCCGACCAGCAGCGGGCCACCGGCGATCCCGAGTGAAAACGTCCCGCCGGGCACGGGTATTGGCAACGCGCCCAGCAAAAGACCGAGCGCAATGCCCAGACCCAAGCTGATCACGTCTACCTCTGCGACGCGGCGAGCAGAGTCACCGAACAGGCGTTCGAGCGCGTGTAGCGTCGTGCGCGGAGCGACGATGCGTGCGCGATCGCCGAGCATCAACCGCAAGCGGCCGTCGGGCACGAGGTCGACGTCACCACGGCGGACGCGAGTGATGACCGCGTCGTATCGCTCGATCAGGTGGAGCTCACGAAGGGGTCGTTCGGTGAGCTGCGCGTTCGAGACGAACATGCGTCGAAAGTCGATTTCCGAGCGATCACGTTCGAGATGCGCCTCCGACACCTGGCCCAGCACGCGCGCGGCCGCCAGCACGTCGTTCTGCAAACCAATCAGCGTCACCAGATCTCCCACCGCGAATTGAGTATCGTCGTGCACGATGCTGGTCTGGCCGCCCCGCTGAACGCGCCCGAAATTGACGACGTATTCCGGCGTCCTCCTCAACTCGTGTGCGGTCGTGCGCGGTGCATGCAGCACCTCTGCGGTCACGCTGACGATGGGGGCTTCAGTCTGAGATCCGTACTCGCTGGAGCTCTGCTCCCTTTCGCAAGACACCTTGAACCAGCGATCGCAAACCGCTGCCACCGCGAGCGGCAAAAGGACGCCGAGCGGATAGCAAATCGAACAAGCGATCACCGGAGCCGCGAGGGCCGCACCGCTCACTCCGCGGCTGCCGAGCCTTTCCACGATCGCTGCGAGCGCGGGGGTATTCGTCAACGCGCCAGCGAATACTCCCGCGATCTCGGCTCCACCCAGTCCGAACACGCGCGCGAGACCAAACGCGCCCAGGGCACACAGCCCCAGGATCCCCGAGGCAAGGAGGTTGTCCCGCACGCCCCGCAAACGAAGCGAGGCGAAGAAGGTCGGGCCACTGGCCAGGCCCAGTGTGTAAATGAACAGCACCAAGCCTAGCTGCGCGACAAAATCCGGCAGTTGAATGCCGGGTATCCACCAGCCGACGAACAACCCCGCGAACAAGACGGCAGCCACCCCGAGCGAGAAGCCCCACGCTCGAAGCCGACCGAAAAGGCAACCGAGGGCCGCAACCACGAACAGCATGAGCAACGGACGGGCGCGAAGGAATTCTGCCATGAGAAGCTGACCGCTCGAATTGGTAAAAGGGCGAAGTCGTCGTCTTTCGGCTCACGAATTCTCGCTCGCATGTTGACCATGAAAGGGGTCGGCGCCGATCGTGCCGACCAGCTCGTCGAGGTAGTGCTCGGAGCTCACGCGGAAAAGCTCGCGCGCCACGAGCTCACGGCGCGCCGATAGGTCCTTGGGCCATTGATGGTCGAGAGACGTGGCCTGCGCCAGCGCCTCGCCATGTCGGGTCCAGAGCGCGACATCCCTTGCTTGTTTCGTGATCAGCCGCTCGTGATACCAGGGACTCTGCAGCAAGACCTCGCGACTGAACAAAGCGCGGAGGCGGGGATCGGCAATGCTCATGCCTTCGTATTGGCCGTAGGCCATGACGTGCAGCAGTGCTTTCAGGGGCGGGCATGCTCCCTCGATGCTGCCGTCCTCGAAATAGCCCAGGGCGACACGCGTCTGCGTTTCGACGATGGAATCGAGCCCTGCAACGAACGCCTGCAGATCTTGCTGCTCCGGGCGCAGCATGTCGGGCGTAAAGACAGCATTGGGGGATTGAAAAATCCGAGCCAAAAAGTGGTCCACGAAGCGCCCCGAAATACGGTATCCGAGCCGGCTGGCCAGCACCGTGCGCCCGTCCAGCTCGAAGTCCTCGAGCTTTTCCAGATAACCGTGCTCGATCAGATAGGAAGCCTCTCGCTCGCGCACGCTCATCCGGCACCAAACCTCCGGCACCACCATGCTGACGTCGTGGTCGACGCGATAGCGAGGCCCGACGTAGCCCGCCGCAGTCGTGAAACCATCGTAGCCAGTCAAGATCGCCGATACCAAAGCATTGTTCATATCGACGACCGGCCACAGCGCATTGAATGGGCCTTTGGTCAGCGCCCCTTCACTGCCGAAGCCAGTGGTAGACGGGGATTTGCCGGTCAGGCTACTCAGGAAATCCATGAACAGCTCGGGCAGCTCCTGATAGTGGATCGGATTGAACACGGCCAATGGCGGAAGCCCGATCTCCAGCTGACCGCGATTGGCGCGCCGACCGCCGAGAATCGCACCGACGACTGCAAGCATGCTCTCGTCGGCAGGAACTTCGCGATCCAGACGTGCGCTCACCTCGGCGATGTAAGCCTCACGGTGCTCGACTCGGTCGGGACGCTGCTGCAAGTAGCGTGGGTTCTTCGATGGCTTGCCGTCGACCAAACGAGTGTGCGCGGAAGAAACGACGAACTCGCTGCTGGGCGCGGCGACGAACGCTGTCAGCAAGTCCTTCATTGGCGCGGTGAACCGATCGAGCTCGGCCACCTGATCCACGAGCTCGCTAGCCTGAGTCACGTTGAGCGGTTCGAAGTTCGTGATGAACGTGCCAAGAGTGGCAATGTCCGCCTCCGCCTGAGCGTCGAAGCCGCGATGCACTGCGTCGTCGGGCCGCTGGAACAGGTACTCTTCGCAGTTTTCCACGATCTTGACGCTGCGATTCCGATACTCCGGTGACAAGGCGCGTACTCGCTCGCGAGGCACGACGATCGAGGCAGTGATGTCGTCTTCGACCTGAACTTTTTGCGCAGGATAGAAGTCGGGGCGTAGCTTGTGCATGCGCCACATCTTCGTTTCCGGCTCGAACCCAACGCGCAGTTGGCTGGTCTGCAGGGGTTGATCTTCGAACTTGAGCGCGTGCCCCGCGAAGCCGTTGACACTGTCGACGCTGAAGTGGCTTTGGAAGTCGCCGCCCCAATCGACTCGGTAGTGACGTTTGACGATGCACACCAACTCGCGAATCGTTTGCGGAAGCGACCGCAACCAAGCGTTGTGCGCCTCGGTGTAGTCATCTGACGGAGTCAGCAGCTTGATCACCGAGCCCAGCGAACGTTCCGGGCTGAGCAGCGGCCGACTGTCGCGTCGGACCGCCGACGGCAACTTGTAACATTTGGAGAAATCCATCGCGACGATCTCGGCTACCCGGGCAAAATCTTGCTGAAAGTCTCGAACGAACACCGAGGCGAGGTGAATCATCGGACGCAGCGATTTCGAAATCTCCGATTTGCCGCCGCCTGAAACGGTACAAGGTTTGTGACACAGCACACCTTCCGCGCGCGAGCCGACCAGGCGCCAGGTGTTTGCCTTCGGGTGCCGCTCGAGCTTCACGGTGTAACCGGATGGCAGTATGTAGATCTGGCCAGGCCTGAGCGTGAGGCGCCGTTCGGCTGTTTCGTCGCGCCAACGCACACAAGCGTCTCGCACGGAAAATGCCGCGTCTTCTGGCACATATATGCACTCTGGATAGGTCGCATCTAGCGCGTACCCTCCTGGGTTCAGCACGGCACGGGGGCCCAGGATACGGAGCATTTGCGCGAAGGTCGTGCGTTTCAAGTCCAGGCTTTGTGCTTCGTTGAAGTTGTTGCCCAGGACGTAGCTCGGATACGCGATCACGCCTCCGGAATGCTCTTCCTCGCAAGCGCCGAACAGATTCGCCGCATAGCTAATCTGCGTCTTCACTTCCTTCTTGCAGTAGCCATAGTAGTTGTCGGCGATCAGCGTAACGATGACTCCGCGAGCATCGCGACAAGTCACCTTGAAAGCGCTCCCCCCATTGTACAATTCGCCGTCGTCCCGGTAGCACATGCCGTCGCGACGTTGCCGTGACGACGCTTGATCGAAATGCGGCAGGCCCAATTCTTTCTTCTTCAGACCGACCAAATGCGGCGCTAGGATCACGCAACCGGTGTGACCAGTCCAGCCCGCTGCGTCGAGCGCAGCGTCGTTCTCGGCCAGAAAGGGATCGCCTCCGTTGCCGAAGATGGTCTCGACGAAGTCGAGGTTGCTGACCAGCGTGCCGGGCGCAAAAAAGCGTACCTCCATCGACTTTCGGGGGTCCCGGTCGGTTTTTGGGCAGACCAACGGGCGCATCAAGAGAGACACGAATGCGTGGTCGCTTTCCGCTTGCCCAGACGTATACGGAAGGACCATGAGCTCGCTCGGAGGCTGCATGGCGGCGGCGAGCAGCAGTGCGAAGGTCCGCTTGGGCACCGCTTGCTTGTCGAGCGGGATCGGCAGCCCCCCCTCGGCGACGTGAAATACGCCCTGCGTCGTGCGACGATCGTTTTTCGGGTTGTGCAGCACGCCTTGTGCAATTCGGTACGACGTGAGGTATGGCGATGCGAAGCTGTCCGCGCGCGGAGGCAAAGCCAATGTCCTGGCGAGTCCCGGCCGATCGAGCACCAAGGAACGTTGTGGAAGACGCGCAACGCCTTCGGGGCAGACGTCGCTCAGGTACGAGTCGAGGAACGCCTGAATGCGCTGATCGACCGGGCACAGCGGCCACCCGAATCGCTCATCCTTCTCGAAGTGATTTCGGACCAGCGGGGCTGCCAGCGCCATGAATTCGGGTTCGACGGTCGCCGAGCTCGGCGGCTGCCCCAGAGCAGCCAGCTTCAGATTGACGTAGCGATCGAGCTCGATGCACTGAATCACCCCAGAGGCATATTGATGTGTGGTTGACATGCCGGGCGACCACTGCATGGGCCGCGCCAAGCGCATCGCTCGAGCAAAATTGGCGTTGAACAGCAACCACGAAACACCGAAGAAACTAAGGGTGCCAGCGCCGAGCGCAGAAGCTGCGCGCTGCCCGCGGGCTTTGCACGTTTCCTCAATGTGACACGTCATGCAGCGCGGAATACGCGTAACGCGGAGCAGGCCGTCGACGGCCTGCATCTTGCTGAGCGCAAGCCAGGAGAACTCCAGCCATGAGTCCCTGACTAGCAAAAGGAAACACGTCATGAACAAGATCGTGAACAAGAAGCCATTCGTCATCGTGGTTGGGTTGGACTACTCGGATCATTCCGACGCCGCGCTGGCGCGGGCATTCGAGCTATCGACGCTTGAAACGGCTGCAGAAGTGCACGTGGTCGCAGTGCAACCACGGCTCGAGCTCGCACAGCCGAACGGGCCAAAGAGCGCGCTGCTCGATCTGGAAATAGCAGCCGCGCAACTCCAGCGGTACGTCGCTTCGCGTTGGGCTGCTTTCTCGGGCGCGTGGAAGAGCCACTGGGTGCAGCCGCCCAGGCGAGTCGTCTCACACATCCGCTTCGGTCAACCTGCGAACGGCATCGTCCAGCTGGCCTCGGATCTCAATGCCGACCTGGTCGTGGTGTTGGGGCGCACGCCTGATGCCGTGACGGAGGGGCTATCCGCGCGAGCAGTTTGATGGGCAGGGCCTGGCGCGAAGCGGCTTTCCCGGCGTGGACGGAGATTGGGCCGTTTCACCGCCGATGATGTACAGGCGCCCTAGAGGGAGCGAGCAACGACGCGGAGTCGGCCACAAAATAGGTGACGAGAGGCCACTGATTTGGACGTCGGAGCCTCTCGTCGTGCTCAATCGCAATGCGCAGACAGAGCGGTGCAGGAATCGTCTATTCGGCGATCGACGTCAAGAAATGGGCAGTAGAAATTCCAAGCGTCGATGCGGTTCGCCCCGGGTGCTGTAGCCGGTGCGGTGCGGCGAGTCGGCCGTCGGGTGCCGGGGTCGTTCTGGTCGGACACGGCGTGCGAGAGCGTCAGATCCGGGGACCAGCTACGTCCCAGGGGGAGCCAGAAATCAGGGTGATCGTCGTTCGGCGGTATCGCTGCCGGCTCTGCGGCGGGCTGACGACGGTGCTGCCGCGAGGGCTGACCGCCCGCCGCCACTATTCGGCGTCAGCCATCGGGCTCTCGCTGTGCCTGTACGGCATGCGTAGGCTGTCCATGGGCGAGGCGCGGCAGCGCGTCTGCACGTGGCCGATCGGCTTCGAGACGGAGCGCTGGACGACGCTACCGGGCTGGGTGGCGGCCATCGAAGAAGGCCGACTCTTCCCAGGGGTGCGGCCGTGCCCGCCAACCTTCACCATCCGGGAGCGTGCCGAGCGTGCCGCTGCAACGCTGTGTGCACTCGCACTCGGTGCGGACTTGATCGAGGCGCAGGCGTTCGAGGGAGCGGCGCTCGCTGCGTGAGGTCGATGGCCTGCGGGCCGTGCTGTTCGCGCTCCCCACCGTGTTGTGTCGTTCCGTTGGGGGGCGGGCACCAGGCATCACCGAGGGCGCGCAGCATCGCGCACCACAAAGAAGGAATTGCCATGTCCACCCTCGCCCCCCAAGATCATGCCGAAGCGATCGCGCTGTTTCGCAGCGAGATCGTTGGCGCACTCACACGCCGCGAGCTCGACCGCGGTGATCTGGCGCAAGCCCTCACTGAGTTGAGCCAGCAGCGGTTCCGGCCGCCGCTGGCCAAGTCGACCAAAACCTATTCGGTCGCGACGCTCGAGCGCTGGTTTTATGCCTACAAATCGGGCGGGCTGGAGGCACTGCGCCCGTCGCCACGTTCCGATCGCGGTCGCTGCCGCGACCTGACGGCCGAGCAACGGAAGTTGCTCGCGGCCATCCGCGAGGAGCATCCGTCCGCGTCGGTGCCGGTGATCTTGCGCACGCTCGTCGCCGAGGGCCGACTCGACAAGGACGCCATCTCCGCGAGCAGCGTGCGCCGCTTCTATCAAGAGCACAGCTTGGACCGCGTATCGCTCCGCAGCGGACACGCCGCGCGCGGCAAAGTCCGACTCCGTTGGCAGGCCGAGCGTCCCGGCGCGCTATGGCATGCAGACGTCTGTCACGCCACAGCCCTGATAATTGACGGCAAGAGCCAGCCCGTGCGCATTCATGGGATCCTCGACGACGCCAGTCGCTACATCTTGGCGCTCGCTGCCCATCACACCGAGCGCGAAGTGGATATGCTTGGATTGATGGTCAAGGCCGTGCGCAAACACGGGCCTCCCGACGCGCTCTACCTCGACAACGGCTCGACGTACCGCGGTCAGACGCTGAGCCTGGCGTGCGCGCGCATGGGTACCGCGCTCATCCACGCCAAGCCTTACGATGCCCCTGCACGCGGCAAAATGGAGCGCTTTTGGCGCACCCTGCGTGAAGGATGCCTCGATTTTGTTGGCTCGCTCGGCTCGCTGCACGACCTCAATGTCCGACTCTGGGCATTCGTCGACCAGCACTATCACCGCGCGCCCCACGGCGGCCTGCTGGGTAAGACCCCTGCTGCCATCTACGAGGAGACGCCTCGCCCCATCGACGCCTTCGACGAATCCATGCTCAGAAAGGCACTCACCATCCAAGCACGCCGCCGCGTGCGCCGCGACAGCACTCTGCCCATGGACGGTACTGACTGGGAAACCGACCTGCATTTCCTCGCCGGCAAGCTGGTCACCGTCTTGCGTTGCATGATCGATCCGAGCGAGCCGCCATGGCTTGAGCACGAGGGCCGCGTGCATCTGCTGCACCCAGTCAACCCCAAGGCAAATGGACAGAAGCCGCGCTCCAAATCCTGCCTCGATACGGCCCATCCGGCGCGCAAACCGGTGCCGTTCGATCCGCCCAAGGCGCTGCTCGATCAGACACTCGGCAGAAAACCCAAGCCGGACGGCGAGGTGCAATCATGAGCGCCTACCTCGACCACTTCAGTCTCAAAAGTGAGCCGTTTTCCAAGGAAATCGACGACAACAAGCTCTGGTTGCCCGACAGCAAACGCAGCATCGTCGATGAGTTGGTGGCCTGCGTGCACGAGCGAAAACACGCCACCGTCACCGGTGACCCGGGCGTTGGTAAGACCTGTGTGCTGCGTGCCCTGCGTCACGCTCTCGGTACTGAGCAGTCCATCCGGCTCACCTATTGTCACAACGTCACGCTCGGTCGTCGTGATTTCTACCGTCACGTCTGCCACGCCCTCGGGATCCCCTACGGCTGCACCGCGGGCGACGTGTTCCTGTCCGTCAGCAAACACATTGAAGACCTCGCTCGCGAGCGCACAATCCCCGTCCTGCTCGTGGATGAGGCCCACCTCCTGCACCAGGATACCCTCGACCACCTGCACATCCTGCTCAACTATGCCTGGGACAGCAAAGCGCTCCTCTCGCTGATTCTGATCGGACTACCCGACCTCAACGAGCGCCTGACCATGCGCAGAAATCGCTCGCTACACTCGCGGATCACCTACCGACTGGCCATCGAGCCTCTGTCGCCTGACGACACCGCCGACTACATCCGCGCGCGTCTCGCCGCCGTCGGCGCCACCAAGGAACTATTCACCTCCGACGCCATTGCCATCCTGCACGAAGCCGTTTCCGGCTCTCTCCGCGACATCGACCGCATCGCACACAACGCCCTGCGCAGCAGCGCCAGACGCAAAAGGAAACTCGTCGAGCGCGACGTCGTCCAGGCTGTCTTGCAGGCCGACAGCTTTGCGGGGCTACCATGATGCTTGGTCCGCAATTGCTGCGCGAAAGTCCCCAGTTGGCTGCCCTCGAGCTCCTTATCCAAGCTGCCGACACGACCGTCGTTGCTCTCTGCGCAGTCCACCGCGGCCTTGAACACGAGCTCCGACCTGACCCACAGCCAGTTGTCGACCGCCTTGCTGATCGACTTGTCGATCGAATCGCCTGCATGCGCGACGGCATTCACCGGTATTGCCGGGCTCTCGACGATCTGCAGCGCCTCCGACGCCTCTCGCTCGACGACGACCACGATCCTGATTTCTAAAGCGCTACCCAGAGAGCCAACACGCCAGCCGCTCCGCGCCCGGCGCGTTGGCTCTTGCCGTGTCCATCGACATCACGCCGCGCGCGTATACGACCATCAATAGTGATGCCCATCAGCCTGTTGGCGCGACTGACCATCAACCAGCATGCGCGGTAACACGTGGTCGGCACGCATGGTCGACACGGACTGACGCGCTTTCTGCTCGGGTCAGTGTCCGAGCGGGTGCTGCGCTTAGAGCCGATCCTAAAACCTCTTGAAAGGTTGGATCGAGTGTGATCTACAGCGGTTGTGGAAGCAAAGTTTGCTGATGTGCCCGACGCACTGTGGCGTCAAATCGAGCCCTTGATCCCGCCAGAGCCCGCGAAGCCGCGAGGCGGTCGGCCACCGGTCGCAGCGCGAGTGGTGATGGCGGGCATCCTCTATCGGTTGAAAACGGGCTGCCAGTGGAAGGCGTTGCCGAGCGACTTCGGCTCAGGCTCGACGTGCCATCTGCGTTTTCAGAAGTGGGTCCAGCTCGGCGTGTTCGCGGCGATTCATCGCGAGTTGTTGACCTACTACGATGGACGACGCGGCATCGCGTGGAAATGGAGTTCTCTCGACAGCGCCTCAGTGAAGGCGCCAAAAGGGGGGACCTCACGGGGCCGAACCCGACGGACCGGGCGAAAAGCGGCGTAAAACGCCATATATTGACCGACGGCCGCGGCGTGCCGATCGCAGCGCTGATCAGCGGAGCGAACGTGCCAGACGCCGCGATGATCAGCGAAGTACTCGACGCAGTTGTCATGCGTGGCCCTCGCGGCCCGCGGCGCCCCGAACACTTGTGTCTCGACAAAGGCTACGACTACCCGCACGTAGCCCCTGCGATTCGCCTGCGCGGAATCCGACCGCACATCCGACGGCGCGGCGAGCAGCCGTTGATTGGCAAGGTACGCGGCAAGGCGCGACGCTGGGTCGTCGAACGAACAAACTCTTGGCACAACCGCTTTCGCGGCCTGCTCGTACGCTGGGAGCGACGAGGCGCTCACTACCTCGCGTTGCTCCAATTCGCGTGCGGCTTGATCGCATTTCAGCAGGCAACATAGGATTTAGGATCCGCTCTTAAGCAGCGCGGGTCGAGCGAAGCGAGATCCGCGTCTGCTTCAAGCCGTAGTTGGGCGGCTCGGCAGCGTGTCGCCGACTCGCTGCCCGAGCCCACCGATGACGTAGGAGCGGTAGCACTCGATGCACAGCCAATCGTCATCGCTGAAGTATGCCGACGCTTGACCCGGGCCTCAGCGATTTTGGCCCAGCATAGCGCACAATGTTCGTGATCCCACCCACGAGGAAGTAACTTAGCGTCATCTGACAGCGTTTGTTCCGTCGCCCGAGCGAGGACGCTCTGGTCATCCTCGGCATGCACAAGAAGCGCGGGGCCCGCTTCGAAACGCCTCTCGGTCCACGTGCGGTCGGCATCGCGAGCGAGTTCAAGTTGGTCAGGAGTCCACCAGGACTGAAAGATCAATATCTCGCCGACATTTGGTAACCGCGCTCGTATGCCGAACGACTCGAACGTTGCTAGGTCCGTTTCGAGCGCGATCAGGCGATGTAGTTCGATTGTCGCCGAATCGAAATCCGAATCCGGGTTAAATAGAGACGCTGGCGACAGCGGCGGAATAAGCTTTCCGGACAGACGGACCGTGACGCGTACGACACCGCTCGATGCGCTCGATGAGACGACTTCTGCGTTGCGCTCTCGATGGGTGGTCATGGCGTAGTTACACGAATGGGCGTCACTATCTCGGTCCGCCCAACGTATCGGCGTTCAGCTGCGGGCGCCAGAGGGAGCGAAGCGACCGACAAGCCCGTCAGCTGCAACGCCAAGTTATGCGGGGCGTTGACAATATGTCGGAAATGACATATGTGTAGCTGGTGTCGCCAGCACACAAGCCGCTCGTCTGGTTGAGCGGCGAGGTGAAGGCGCCGCCGTTCTCGGCGGAGGCGCGGATCCAAGCTGGCTACCTCCTGAGAATGCTTCAATCCGGCGCGATCCTAACGTTACCTCACTCGCGACCCATGCCAGTAGTCGGGGCTCGGTGCCATGAGCTGCGGATCCAAGACGAGAACCGAACGTGGCGTGTCGTGTATCGGGCAGATGCGGACGCGATCGTGATCGCGGATGTTTTCGCGAAGGCCTCACAAACAACTCCGACGACTGTGATCAAAAATAGCCAACGGCGATTGCGTGCGTATGACGACGCGGCGAAGGGATAGCTTCAGATGGAACACGCCAAGCGAAAACGTCTAGAGAAGGCCGGATGGCAAGTCGGGAGCGCCGCGGATTTTCTCGGACTGTCGGGTGTCGAGGAGGCGCTGGTCGACATGAAGCTGACTCTTGGAATGCGACTGAGGAAAACTCGCGAACAGCACAAGCTGACTCAGATCGACCTCGCAAAGCGGATGGGCTCAAGCCAGTCGCGAGTAGCGAAAATGGAGGCCGGCGATCCAGGTGTATCGCTCGATCTGCTCGTGCAAGGGTTGCTTGCGGCAGGCGCTACCCGTAAAGAAATAGCGTCTGCACTCGGCGCGCGCCGGAAGGCTGCATCCGCATAACGTATAAGTGTTCACCTGCGAAAACCCGAGCGAAGCGAGGGTTTCGTCAGGTGCAACACGGAGTTGGGCAGCAGCGTTACAGGACGTCGGTGCCGCCCAGCTTGCCGAGGTTGCGATCAAATGTAGCGAGTGGAAGATGCCCGGCTTTGCGGGCAGTTTCGAGAACCATGCAATCAGAGAAGCCGAGCTTGGGGCGCCTCTTGAAATGTGCAAGGGCGGCCTGAACGACATCCGGGTCTTGTAGGACCAAGTCACGATGACTAAGAAGCATCTCGATGGCCTTTGCCTGCTGTGCGGGGGCTAGCCCGAATACGGAATCAAGCACCCACGTGGTTTCGACGAGAACCAAGTGAGAGACCCAAGCGCCACGAGAAACGAAGGCCTCGGCGGCTGCAGTTTGGGAAGTGTGGTCTCGGGTGATGAGCCGAACCAAAACGTTGGTATCAAGGGCGCGCATGACGCTTTCGCATCGACGACCGAACGCCTTCTTTGAGTTCAGCCAGTGAACGCGGCGACGGTTTCTTACTTGGGAAAAGTTCGGAATGAAGCTCTTCGGAAGTGTATCTTCCGGCGCGACGGACAACGACGATGTCGCCTTGTTCCTCCCACTCGAGTATCGACCCTGGAGCAAGGCCGAGCTTCTTTCGAACCTCTGCAGGGACCGAGATCTGCCCCTGGGCCGTCAATTTCGAGGATGCGAAAGCCATATCAGAGACATTACCCCGGTAATGTCTCTAGTGCAAGCCGTCGCGATTGCGCTTCGCGCATCGGCACGAAGGTCGCGCGATGGGAATGCGGGGCGAGTCCTGTCTGCCAAACGTATCAGGCTTCAGCTGCGCGGGTCGAGCGCAGCGAGATCCGCGTCTGCTGCAAGCCGTTGTTGGGCAGCCTCCGGGCACGTTCGATGGAAAGCCCCAAGCATCTCGGTTGGAAGAAACCCGCAAGCTTGCCCTCACACAAGTTTTGATCAACCCGCAGTCGGCGGAGAGGAGCTGTCTGCCGAATCATTGTGCCACTCGATCCAAGATGGAAAGGCGCCCTCAGTCGCGAATCGCTCCAAAGCAGGCAGAACGTCGCCTGTCGGGTAGGTCCACGCAACAGGATATCGATCAACTTGGTGGTTGCTGAGCATGAACTCCAGGGTGGCGTCTGGTGGACCAGAGTACCCGGAATTCCTAGTGCTGAAGCCCGCGTCGCCCTCGTGACGAAGGTACATCAGCCAGGCGGCGTGCGAACTGAGGAGCGCACAGACCCGCGAGCCATCAGGTCGTTCGACCCACAGCTCGCCATATCGCGGTAGGTTCGCCCAGAACGAGCGAAGTTCCTCGACGGCGAACGTCGGCTCGTGGACAACGATATACACCGCGCGATGATCGGGCATGTCTCAGGCTCGGTTGCTCGGTCTGCCCAACGTACCAGGCTTCAGCGGCGAAGCCGAGCGACAGCGAGGTTTCGTCCGCTGCAAGCCGAAGTTAGCCAGGCACGCGCCCGAGCACAACATCGATGCCCGAGAGTATGGCGGTGAGGCGCGCACGTGGAATCTTGCCAACCCGGCGCTGGAGGATGCTTCGGTCGAGCGCAAGGATTTGCGAAACGTTCGCGACCGAAGGCTTCGAGAGGCTTGTCTCCCGCGAGGTAAGAAGCACGTTCCCGGCTGCGCCAGCCCACTTGACCTGGGAAGTAAGTGGCACGCAGACAATGGTTGCAAGGGCGCTGCGGTTCAGTGCGTCACCTTGCACCACAAGGACGGGTCGCCGAAACCCAGGACCGGAACCGACCGGATCGCCGAGATCCGCCCACCAAACCTCGCCCTGAGCGATCACCACTCGGAGTTCTCGAGAGCCTTCCGCGCGGCGCGTTGGAACAAGGGGTCCGGTTCGCCCTGGAGTTCTGCGCACACGCGATTGAACGATTCCGTGACGGCGTCGGGGGCATGCCGTGAGACGAACTCCGCCAAGGCTTTGGCATACAACTCACTGCGAGAGATCTTGAGCCGTTTCGCAAGATGTTCTGCTTCGTCAAAGACTTCATCTGGAACGGAGACGGCGGTCTTCATACCAAAAGTATAACCGGACGAACGGTCCTGATCCAGCCGAAATACGGAGTGGGGTCGGGTCTCCTGCTCTGGCTAACGTATCAAGGCTTCAGCGGCGAAGCCGAGCGCTAGCGAGGTTTCGTCCGCTGCAAGCCGAAGCTAAGGGATCCCCACGAAATTAGAGCTCTGCGGCGGCGATAAGATCCCTTTGGAGTGCGGCGAAAGCGAGTTCAAGAATAGGAGGTGGGATCTGAAAGGCTGGGCGCGCGAGGAGCTG
>Ga0247774_1000021_pt1 | contig 67027 bp, 62 predicted proteins | sample UWRJL001104B6_FD_179933 | JGI IMG/M metagenome (GOLD analysis project Ga0247774, IMG submission 179933) | Plant litter microbial communities from Arlington Agricultural Research Station in Wisconsin, United States - UWRJ-L001-104B-6 | ecosystem: Environmental > Terrestrial > Plant litter >...
AACGGGTCGGGGTGGAGGCCGCTCACCCGCACCCCGGCCCTCGCCTCGGTGAAGGCGGAACCCCGGCGCCGCGGGTAGGAGATCGCGATCCGGTCGCCGACCCCGACCCCGAGGTCCCCGGCGGCCTTTTCGGAGATCACGATCTCGGGACGGCCGGGGGTGGGCGGCGCCCCCGCGGAGATCGTCGGCGCCCAGATCGTGCTCGAGAAGTCGAGCAGCGTGACCGAGCCCTGGAAGCCATCGGCCCCGGGCGCCGAGAGCCTCGCCGGCAGGCTGAGCTGCGGTTCGGACTCGGCGACGCCGGGGGCCGTCGCGACGATCCGCGTCGCCGTGCGGGCGCTGCGGAAGCCGTCGAGCGAGACGACGATGCGGTCCGGGTTGCCGTGGGCTACCTCGGCTTCGCTGCGATCGACGGTGGCGACGAAGGAGTCGATCAACCCCATGAAGGCGACGAGGACGCTCAGCACGGCGCCGATCCCGGCCACCGTCAGCAGGGTGCGCCGGGGGGCGCGGAGGGCGTTCCGCAGCGGCATCTGGGCGAGGGTCGACCCCGGCAGCCGCAGCCGCCTGGCCAGCGCCGCGAGGCCGCTGCCGCGGGCGGAGCGGAAGCCGACCCGGATCGCCTCGACCGGGGTCAGCCGCAGGCCGCGCCAGACCGGGATCGCGGTGGCGAGGATCGGCAGCACCAGCCCGATCGCCGCGGCGCGGGCGAAGACGCCGAGCTCGAAGGGCGTGCGCATCTCCGGCAAGGGCAGCAGGTCTTCGAGGACGCCGCGGAGGATCTCTCCCATCATCAGGCCGAGGGCAAGGCCGAGCAGCGTGCCCGCAACCGCGATCTGCACCCCCAGGAGCAGCGGCCGGATCGCCAGCTCGCGCGGCGGCACCCCGAGCGCCATCCCGATCCCGATCTCGCGCCGCTGCGCCTCGACGATCCTGGTCGCCAGGTTGAAGGCGGCGAGCGCGGCGCCGGCGAGGATCAGGAGGGCGAAGATGTCGAACATCTGCTGGTCGCCGCTGGCGTCCTTGTAGAGGACGCGATGGCCGGGTTCGTCGCTCAGCTTGGTCACTTCACCGCTGAGGCCGGCGCCCGCGAGGGCGCGCTCGAGCTGGCGCCGCACGGTGGCGATGGGGGATCCGGGGCGCAGTCGCAGCACGGCGTCGTTGACCCGCGGCGGGCCGCCCGCGATCCGCTGCGCCGCGCGCAGCGAGGTGAAGAGGACGGCGAACTGCGCCTCGGCACCGCCGAATTCGCCGCCGCCGGGGCGGGTGACGATGAAGTACTCGGGCGAGCCGCCGAGGCCGACGTAGCGGAGGCGCTGGCCGCCGGGGAGGCGCAGCACGCCCCGTGCCGGCAGGTCGTGGTAGGCGGCGAAGCCGCGCTCGAGCACGGCGACGGGGCGACCTTCGTCGCCGGCGCGAAGGGAGCGCCCGGACGCGGCGTAGACGCCGTCGATCGCCGGCCCGCCGGGCCCCAGTGGCGCACCGACGATTTCGGCCGGGACAAGCAGCGATTCCCTCCTCGGCTGCGGCACGTCGACCTGGGTCGGCAGCCGCAGGCGCTCCGCGGTCGCCTCCACCTCGGCGGCGGGGATGTCGCGGACCAGCCGCGAGAGCGACCCGGCCGGAGCGCTCGTCCCCTCGGTCAGCGAGATCTCGAGGTCGTGGGCGCGGAGGGCGGCGAAGCTGGCGTCGTTGGAGGCGACCCGCCAGGACTCCATGCTGCCGAGGCCGGCGTTGACGCCGATGCCGATCGCCAGCACCAGCCCGATCGCCAGCACCAGGGCCCAGCGCCCGCGCAGATCGCGGACCGACCAGCGCAGCCAGAGCCCCAGCCGTCCCATCCTCACCAGTGCAGGTCGGCGATCTCGGCGGGTCCGCCCGGGTTCGGCGCGTCGGCGACGATCCGGCCGCTGGAGAGCTCGATCACCCGGTGGGCGACGCGGGCGATCTCGCGGTTGTGGGTGACGACCAGGACCGCGGTGTCCTCGCTGTGGGTCTGCTCGTGCAGCAGGTCGAGGATCTGCACGCCGGTGCGGAAGTCGAGCTCGCCGGTCGGCTCGTCCGCCAGCAGGATCGGGTTGCGGGTCGCCAGCGCCCGGGCGATAGCCACCCGCTGCTGCTCGCCGCCGGAGAGCTCATGCGGGAAGTGCTCGCCGCGGGACCCCAGCCCGACGCGGTCGAGCATCTGGGCGGCGACTTCGCGGGCGTTGCCGTGGCCGCTGACGTCGGCGCCGAACTCGACGTTCTCCAGCGCGGTCAGCGCCGGGAAGAGGTTGAAGGTCTGGAAGATGAAGCTGACCGTGCGGCGGCGAAAGGCGAACAGGTCCGCCCGCGATGCACCGCTGATGTCCTCGCCGCGGATTCGGATCGACCCCTCGGTCGGCGAGTCGAGGGCGCCGATCATGTTCAGCAGGGTCGTCTTGCCGCTCCCCGAGGGGCCGAGGACGACGATGAACTCGCCGCGCTCGATTCGCAGGTCCACGCCCTCGAGGGCGGTGACGGTCACCTCGCCCATGTCGTAGCGGCGGGCGACCCCCTCCAGCTCGATCAGCGACTTCTGCTCCGCCATCGCGCACATCCTTGCGCAGCTGACAGGAGTGGGCGACGCGCACTCTCATCAGGGCTCAGAGGTCAAGGACTGGCCCGAAGGTCGGAATGGCCTCCCCGCAGGAGCTTGGCCCCCAGCGCCGAGGCGGCCCGCCCCGGCGGGCCGGGGATGCTGCGGACCATGAGCTCCAGCTCGGCTTCGCAGGCAGGGCAGGCCGGGGAGGCCACGGCGGCGTCCTCGATCAAGAACCGCCTCAGGCACCTCGGGCAGCGCAGTAGATCCGTTTGACTGGTGCTGGACATCGAGTGGCTCCCACCCCTCGGAAATTCCGTTCTTCCCCTTAGGGATACCGGAAAGTTCTTGAATAAGCAACGGGTGGGCCTCAGTAGGTTCCCCGGCGCATTCGTGCGGTGTTGGGCGGATACGGATCGGGGTGGGCCGGACGTACGGTCGGAGCGATGGAGCAACTGCTCACTCCCCCGCGACAAGGGCCCACCGCGGCCGACGACACCGACGCGTTCCTGCTCGAACGGGCCACCATCGAGCACGACGTGGCCGAGCGGAAACGGGAAGCGAACGTCTCCAAGGCGGGAGCGGTCGCGACGCTCGCCGCCGCGCTCGTCGCGATCCTCGCCGCGCCGGCCTTCGAAGCTTCGGAGCTGGGCGGGACGACCCGCTGGATTCTCCTCCTCGCGGTCGCCGCCTTCCTGATCGCGATCGTGCTGGCGGCGGTGGTGCTGCGGAGCCCGGTCGAGCCGGGCGACCGTCCCAGCCGCGAGGAGCTCGACAACTGGACCACGAACCGCTTCCGGGTCGCCGAAGCACGCCTCCACGTTCAGGACTTCACCGAGATGTACGTGCTGGCCGCGCAGAACATCCGCAAGGCCAACGAAGAGGATCAGGCCTGGCTGGGGCGGGCGGTCGCAGCCGTCGGAGCGGGTCTGCTGCTGCTGCTGGTCACCATCGTCCTGGAGTTCGCGTGAGCCGCCGCGACGACAGCCCCGGCTCCCCGGAGAAGGCCCCGACCCGGATCCCGGGCCAGGGGGGGATCGAGCTCGAATCGAGCGGCGGCAGCATCCGGCTCGAGAGCCTCGAGCTGCACAGAGCCGAGCCGGTGGCCGATTCGGCCGCCACCTCCGAACCGGTGACCCCGGAGCGGCGGCGGCGCCGGCTCTGGCGCCGGGAACCGCCCGGCGCCCTGGAGGGCAAGAGGTACAAGCCCGGCGAGCGGGTGCCGGTGAGCGGCGTCTACAACGTCCTCGACGAGAGCGGCCGCTACCTGAAGCGCCAGGTCACCTGCCACGTCGACAGCTCCTTTCCGCCGGGGCACAAGAAGGACACGCCGCGGCGGTACGAGCTCGCCTATCGCGCCATCCATCTCGTTCCCGAGGAAGGGGACGTGCCGTATCCCGCGGAGATCTACCTCCCCGGCGACACGGTCAGGATCAGCGGCATCTACGACGTGGTGGACAGGGACGGCCACTTCCTCCACTACCAGCGAGCCCTGATCGAAGACAAGGAAACCTTCGATCCGCTCGACGACCCGAAGGCCTACGGATACATGCTCGCCTTCCGGGCGCGGCATCTCCACCAGGGCCCGGACCACGGCTGACAACGCAAAGGGGGCGAAGGATTGCCAACGCCTCCGAGCGCCAGGGCGCCGAGGCCGACGGCGCCGGCGCATCTTCGGATGCCGCCGGTGTGCGCACCTGAAACCGCTCGACACCGAGCTGGCCGCGCGCGGCTCACCGCCCCTCAGGCGTTGAGCCGGACCGGCAGGGATTTCAGCTGGTTGAGGAAGCCGGACTCGATGAAGACCGGCGCCCCCGCGATCTCCATCTCCGGATAGCGGGCGAGGGTCTCCTCCAGGAGGATCTTCAGCTCGAGGCGGGCGAGGGCGGCGCCGAGGCAGAAGTGGCGGCCGCCGGCGCCGAAGGCCTGGTGGTCGGGGTTGCGGAGGACGTCGAAGCGGTCGGGGTCCTCGTAGCGCGTCTCGTCGCGGTTGGAGGACGTGTACCACATGACCACCTTGTCGCCCTCCTTGATCTGCTGGCCGCCGAGCTCGACGTCCTTGGTCGCGGTGCGGCGGAAGTGGGCGAAGGCGGGGAACATCCGCAGCGACTCCTCGACCGCGCCCGGGACGAGGGCGGGGTCGTCGACCAGGAGCCGGCGCTGGTCGGGGTGTTCCATCAGCGCCCGCATCGCCGAGCAGTAGGTCGCCTTGGTGCTGTCGTTGCCGGCGGCGACGAGGAGGAAGAAGCCCATCACGATCTCGTGCTCCTCCAGCCGCTCGCCTTCGACCTCGGCGTGGACGAGGACGCTGGTGAGGTCGTCGGTGGGGTTCTCGCGGCGCTCGGCGATCATCGAGCCGCAGCGGGCGAAGACCTGCTGGATCGCCTCCTGGATCGTCTCTTCGACGCTCTCGACCGAGGGGCTGTAGTCGGGATCGTTCGCCGCCAGCGCCATGTTCATCAGCTCGGCCCAGGCCGCGTCGTCCTCCTCGGGGATGCCCATGAAGCTGCCGATCACCCGCGAGACGGCGGGCTGGGCGACGTCGGTGACGAGGTCGCAGGTCTCGCGGCCCTCGAGGCGGTCGAGCACGCCGACGACGATCTCGCGGATCGCCTCCTCGTGCGCCGCGATCCGCTTCGGCGTGAACCCCGCCTGGAACAGCGCCTTCAGCCGGTCGTGCTTGGGCGGGTCCATGCCGATGAACATCGCCCGCGCCAGCTCGATCGGGAAGACCTCGTCGATCACCACCACCCCGCCGAGTTCGGAGGAGTAGGTCTCCCAGTCGCGGCTGACCTTGTGGACGTCGTCGGCCCGGGTCACCGACCAGAAGCCCTTCGCCTGCGGCAGCTCGGTCACCTCGGAGGTCCAGTGGACGGGACACTGGCCGCGCATCCGCTTGAACAGCTCCACCGGCGGTCCGTTTTCCCAGTGCTCGCGCTCGAGCAGCAGGGCGTCCTCGACGTCCCCTCCTCCGGCGGCGATCTCGGCCTGGTCTGCCATGCCCCGCGATCATACTGGCTAGCTGGCCAGTTTCGAGGCGAACGCGCGCCGATCGGCGCGGGCGGGAGCTGGATCAGCCCATCGTCTGTGGACATGGCTGCGCGAGCGCTTAGGGTTTCCTGAGTTAAACCCGGATCGGGTGGGGGCACGGAAGGGAGCCAGCATGACCATCAACCCGAAGTCCCTCTGGCCGGTCGTTCTCGCGGTTTTCGCGCTGAGCGCCCTCGCCGCCCCCGCGGCGCAGGCCGTACCGAAGACATTCCACGTCGAAATCGACACCTTCTCGCTGAAAGGCGAACAGGTGGGCGAACAGTGGTTCACCTTTGCGGCGACGACCGTCGAATGCGAAAAACTCGCGCTCACCGGCGAAAACGTCCTCAAAACAACCGCCGAAATCACAACCCAGGTGGCCTACTCCGAATGCAACACCAAAATCACCGGGAAAAGCTCCGCCAAAGTCGTGATGAACGGCTGTGACTACCGCTTCACAGTCAAACCCGAAACAGAAGTCCCGACAACAGGCGTGCTGCACATCGAATGCCCGGTCAACAAACGGATCGAAATCCTGATCGGCGCGATGGGGAGCGAAGGCGTACCGACGAACTGCACCGTCACATTGGGTTCGCAGACACTGAACGAAGTGATCTTCGAAAACGAAGGGACGGGAAAAACCAGGGACTACAGGGGAAACGTCGGCGGACCGCTGAGCTACACGCAGGATGGCGCCTTCTGCCCCGGCAACGAAGGAAAACTCCAGAAATCCTTCACCAACGGGACCTATGCCGGCGAAATGACATTCAAGGCGTTCAACGCGGGCGGGGGCCAGGTGGGCACCTGGATCGAATAGCCCTCTGGATCCAACGCGAAAGGAGCTCGACCGTGAAACCCATGCTCGTGAGGCCTGCGGCGGCACTTGCGGCGGCCTTGGCGCTCGTCGCCCTGGCCGCTCCGGCAGCGCAGGCCGAACCGAAGACATTCCACGCCGAAATCGAAAACTTCTCGCTGAAAGCGACCGAAAACACCGCCCAGACGTTCACCTTCAAAGCGGGGAACGTCGAATGCACCAAATCGACGCTGACCGGCACAGAAGTCGCGAAAACAACCGGCGAACTGACATTCGACGCCGAATACTCGAATTGCAGCAGCTTCTTCGGCAAAAGCTCGGCGAAATTCGACATGAACGGCTGCGACTACCGCTTCACACTCAACCCCACGACAAGCATCCCGACATTGGGCAAATTCCATTTCCTCTGCCCGGTGAACAAAAAAATCGAAATCACAGTCGGGCTTGAAGGCTCCGAAGGCGCGTCGCCGATCTGCACGATCACAATCGTCCAGCAGGAACTTCCCAACCTCATCTACAACAGCGGCGGAGAAGGGAAAATGCGGCACGCCGGCGCGATTCTCAACGTCAGGGAAATGACCTACACGCAGGACGGGGTCTTCTGTCCCGGCAACGAAGGCAAAAAAGAAACAATGTTCATGGAAGGAACCTACAAAGGCGAAGTCACACTCAAGGCCTTCAACGAAGGCGGCGGCCAGATCGGCTACTGGATCCAGTAGCTCCACATGGCGCGCCGGTCTGCTGCAGGCAGACCGTCCTGGCGACGGCGGCGAGGATTCGCCGCCGCTCGCGTCTCTGGGCGCTGGTGTAGTTGGCGCCGGGGACGGTGGCGAACATCGTGTCGGTGGCGTCGAGCCTCACGCCCTCGAGGCCGGGATGGACGCTGCCGCCGGCGCCGCGCAGTTCGTAGCCGGGCACGCCCGGGAGGCGCCTGGGGGCGGCCCGGTTGACGAAGAGGAAGAAGCGAAAGGCTCCGTCGTGGCTGCCGCGGACCTTGCCGATCAGGGCGTTTTCGACCCCCGGCGGCACCCGCAGGCGGATCCTGTAGGGGAGGGCTTCGATTCCGGCGCGGACCGCCGCCAGGGCCTGCTGGCCCGGCGGGATCGGCGTCGCGATGAAGGTCGCTTCGGTGCGCGGGCAGCCCGGCAGCTGCCGTTCGACCGAGATGATCTTTCCCTCCACCCGGTCCGGCGCCACGAAGGTCCCTTCCAGGGTCTGGCCGCGGGGATCGTCGAAGGCCCAGTGTCCGCCTGGGTCGATCTCCAGGTCGGCATCCGGGTCGTGCGACTCGAAGGTCCCGCAGAACCCCCAGCGGAACTTGAAGCGGGTGTCGACCACGTGCCCACCCGCAACTCCGAACTGGACCGGCAGGCCGGCCGAGCTTTCGCCGGCCCAGCGGCCTTCGACCGGCACGACGTCGGCCCGCGCACTGCCGACGCCCGACACGAGAACAAGCACAGCGACCACCGCTCCTCGCATCTGCTCACCATAGTCGCTCCTCTGCCATTTCAAGAGACGAAGGCCGCTCTCCCCGCCCGCCCCGCTCGGCTCATATAGTCCCTGCCGATGAACGCGGGCAAAGGTGGGGAGCGGCCCAACGAGCAGCAGGTCTGGTTGCTGCGCGGGGGAATCGTCGCGGTGGCCCTGGTGCTGGCGCTGGTCGCCTGGATCGCGACCAGGGACGACGAGGCCGAACCGCAGGTGGAAAGCGCGGCGCGGATCGTCGACGAATCCGAACTGGCGGAGACGGTGACGGCGCTGGGGCAGCCGATCTACTGGGCGGGACCGGTGGAGGGGACCGAGCTCGAACTGGAAGAACTGGAAAGCGGCGGCGTCCAGCTGCGCTACGTGCCGGAGGGGGAGGACGAAGCGGACCCGGCGGGGGTGCTCACCGTCGGCAGCTATCCGCTGGCCGATCCGGTCGGAGCACTGGAGAGCTTCGGCCGTGAACCCGGTGCGAGCGTGCGCCGCGCCGAGGACGGGACCCAGGTCTACCTCAGCGAGGGCTCGAACAGCGTCTACTTCGCCGACCCCGAGGGCGGGGTCCAGGTGGAGGTCTACGACCCCTCGGCCGAGAAGGCTTTGAGCCTCGCCCTCGCGGGCGAAGTCGAGCCCGTGGAATAGGGCTGAGGCGGGGGGTTCGACGAGCCGATGAGCATGTTCGTCGCCTGGGTCGTCTACCCCCTCGTGCTGGTGCTGCTCTGCGGCGGGCTGGGGCTGCTGGTCGATCTGCTGACGGGACGGCGGCTGCCGGGGACGCTGGTGGTCCCCGCCGGGTTCGCGGCGATGGTCGTCGTCGGCGAGTTCACCACGGCGCTGGAGGCGACCGCGACCCTGACGGTCCCGGCGGTGCTGTTCCTCGCCATCGTCGGCGCCGGGTTCTCCCTGCCCTGGCGCTTCGCGCGGCTGGACTGGCTGCCCGTGCTCGCCGCCCTCGGCGTCTTCGCGGTCTTCGCCGCGCCGGTCGTCCTCTCCGGCTCGCCGACCTTCGCCGGCTACATCAAGCTCGACGACACCGCCACCTGGCTCGCCCTCACCGACCGGGTGCTGGAGCACGGCCGCAGCCTCGACGGGCTCGGGCTCTCGAGCTACCGCGCCACGCTCGAATTCAACCTCGCCGGCGGCTACCCGATCGGGGTCTTCGTCCCCTTCGGGGTGCCCCAGAAGCTGATCGGCGCCGAGCTCGCCTGGGTCTTCCAGCCCTACCTCTCGTTCATCGCGGCGCTGCTCTCGCTCTCCCTCTGGGAGGTCTTCGGCGGCGTCCTGCGGGACGGGCGCTGGCGCGCCTTCGCCGCCTTCCTCGCCGCCCAGCCGGCGCTGCTCTACGGCTACGCGATGTGGGGCGGGGTGAAGGAGATGGCCGCCGCGGCGCTGGTGGCGCTGGCGGCCGCGCTCGCGCCGGCGGCGCTGCGGGCCGACTCGAGCTGGCGCGGCGTCCTTCCCCTGGCCCTGGCCGGGGCGGCCATCGTCGGCGTCCTCAGCGCCGGCGGCATCCTCTGGGTCGGGCCGCTGCTGCTGGTCGTGGCGATCCTCGCCTACCGGCGCCTCGGCCTCAACGCGGCCGCGGTTCGCGCCGCGGTCTTCGCCGGCCTCCTCGTCGTCCTGACCATCCCCGCCTGGAGCTCGGGGCTGGTGCCGCCGACCTCGAAATCGCTGGTCGGCTCCGACGGGGAAGGCAACCTGCTCGGCCCGCTCGATCCTCTGCAGGCTCTCGGCATCTGGCCCGCCGGCGACTTTCGCGTCGATCCCAGCGGCGCCGTGATCGCCACCGTCCTGGTCGGCCTCGGCATCCTCGCGGCGCTGGTCGGCCTCTGGGCGCTGTGGCGACGACGCGGCCTCGTCCCCCTGCTCTACGCAACGGCCCTCGTCACCTGCGCCGTGATCGTCGTTTTCGGCTCTCCCTGGGCCGCCGGCAAAGCGCTCGCCACCGCCTCCCCGGCGGCGCTCTCGCTGGCGGTTCTCGGCGCCCTTGCCGTGATGAAGTTCGACCGCGTCTCGGGGCTGATGCTCGTCCTCGTCGTCGCCGGTGGCGTCCTCTGGTCCAACGTCCTCGCCTACGGCGGCGCCGACCTCGCCCCCTACGGCCAGCTGCACGAGCTGGAGCAGATCGGCGACCGCTTCGCCGGCGAGGGGCCGGCCCTGATGACCGAATACAACCCCTACGGCGCCCGTCACTTCCTCCGCGAGCTCGATGGCGAAGGCGCCTCGGAGCTGCGCAACCGCCAGGTGCCGCTGCGCGAGGGGGGGGAAGCGGAAAAGGGGTTTGACGTCGATACCGACGAAATCCAGCCGAGCGGTCTCTTCACCTACCGCACCCTGGTCCTGCGCCGCTCCCCCGTTCGCAGCCGTCCCCCGGCGCCCTACCGTTTGGTCTGGTCGGGCAAGTACTACGAGGTCTGGCAGCGCCGGGAAGGTGAGACGACGCCCCCGGGTGAAATCCTCCCCCTCGGCGAAGAGGATGCCCCGGCGGCGATTCCCACCTGCGACGAAGTGTCAGCCCTGGCTGAACCCGCTCTCACCAACGGCGGCCCCGACGCCCACTTGCTGGCGGCCCGCCACGCCCCCGTCTACGACGCCACCGAAGGACCCTTCGAGGTGCCGCGAGCCGGTGACTACTCGGCCTGGCTGGAAGGCTCGGTGCGGGGCGACGTCGAGCTCTTCATCGATGGCCACAAGGTTGGGGAGGCGCGCCACCAGCTGGAGAACATCGGCGGCTTCGTCGAGCTCGGGGTGGCGGACCTGGGCGCCGGCCCCCACACGGCCGAGATCCGCTTCGGCGGTGCCGACCTGCACCCCGGCAGCGGCGGCTTCCCCCGCCCGCCGACGGGCCCGCTGCTCCTCACTCCCGCCGGTCGGGAGAAGGGCAAGCTGGTCTCCGTGCCGGCCTCGGAGTACGAACGCCTCTGCGGCAAGCCGTGGGACTGGATTCAGGCGCTCTGGGAAGAGCGCTGACAGGGCGCCCCTTCCCCTTGCCTCAGGAAGCAGCCGAGATCAGGTTCACCTTCCACTGATCGCCTTCGCGACGGAGGGCCCAGGTGGTTTCTTCGCCGTCGAATTCACCGCCGATTTCGGTGATCGTCACCGCGGCCGAAGTGTCGGCCACGCCCTCGACCTTTTCGACTTTGATTTTGTCGGCGAATTTATCCCCGTTTTCGCGCTGGAATTTGGCGCATTTCTCGAAGCTGCCTTCGAAGCCGGTGTCGAGGTAGTTCTGCGTGACCAGCTCGTCGCACACCCGTTTCGGGTCGGTCGTCAGCGCCACCTCTTCGACGACCTCTTCCGTTTCCTTCGCCTGATCCTCAGGCAGGACGCTCGCGCATGCGAGCAGGCCGGCTTCCTCGCCCGCTTCGTTGAGCTCGTCGTTGAGGTCGCCGATCTTCTGGTTCAGCGGCTGCAGCGCTTCTTCGTCTCCCTTGTTGAGCCTCAGGAGCTGTTTCTTGCGCAGGTCTCGCAGTTCACGACGGATCTCGAGGTAGCCCTGCCAGGCTTTTTCGGACTCCTCCGGAGCCTCGACCCCTTCCAGGTCCGCCAGCGATTCTTCGCGAATCGGCAGTAGTTCTTGCTGCAGTTTCGCCTCCTCTTCGATGCTGGTCGAGGTGCCGAGCCGCTCTTCCACCTCCTGGAAGCTGCGGACCTGCTCGACGCAGATCTCGTCCGCTTCGGCGCGGAAATCCTCAGTCGAGGAGTCGCTGCTGCCGCAGGCGGCGAGCGCGAAGGCGAGAGCAAGGACCACAAGGGAGCTGGCGAGACGGGACACGGGACCTCCTCGAGAACGTGAACGAACGAGGAGCCACTCTAAACAGTCTTGAAAACACAGGAGTTTTCGTTTACGCGGGGGGGTCTCCGGGGACAACACCCCCTGCCGTCCCCGGAGATCCCAAAGGTGCGCAGTCGCGCAAGCAGCGACCGCATATGCACCGACCCGCCTTGGGGTGAAAGGCACCGTGGTGCGCGCCGCGACCCTTCGAAGGCGTTGCACCCTCCCTCGGCAAAGGTGAAGGAAACAGTTGCCTCCCTGTGATCGCGACCAGCTTCACGGGGTGAGTCTCCCCGCCCTGCAGTTGGATTGCCATGGGGTGGGACCCTAAGATCGACCCTAAAATGTGATTCACCGGCGTCGTACGGTGAAAGGGGTGCGGGAAGATGGTGTTGCTGGAGCGGGAGCATGAGCTGGCGGAGCTCGATGCCGTTCTCTCGGAGGCCAGGGCGGACAGGGGCACCGCCGTCGCCATCGAGGCAAGTGCCGGGCTGGGCAAGACGCGTCTGCTGCGGGAAGCTCGAGAGGCCGCACGGCAGGCCGGTCTGACCGTGCTGTCGGCACGAGCGACCGAGCTGGAGCGGGACTTCCCCTTCGCGCTGGTGCGGCAGCTGTTCGAAGCTCCACTCGCAGCGCTTCCGGCCGAGCAACGGGAGGCTGTGCTCGAAGGGGCGAAGGCGGCCCGGGGGGCTCTCGGCCTGGGTCCGTCCGAGGGTACCCATGACTCCTTCGCCGTACTCCACGGCCTTTACTGGGTGACTGCTTCGCTTGCCGAACGCCAGCCACTGCTGTTGGCAGTGGACGACCTCCATTGGGCCGACGCCGGTTCCCTCGACTACATCAACTTCCTGCTTCCCCGCCTGGAGGAGCTGCCGATCGTGCTGACTCTCGCCAGCAGGATGGACGAGCCGGATTTACCCGAGGGACTTGGTCGGATCATCACCGACCCTTCGGTGCGGCACCTGAAGCCGATGCCGCTGAGCGCCGAGGCGACGACCACGCTGCTTGCCCACGAACTCGGCCATCAACCCGAGCCGACCTTCGTCGCCGCCTGCCACGAGGTCAGCGGCGGGAACCCGTTTCTGCTCAGCGAGCTGGTGCGCACTCTCGTCGAGCGGGGAATCGAGCCGGGTGCGGAGCAGGTGGAGTTGGTGCGAAAGCAGGCACCGGAGCGAATTTCGCAGATGGTGCTGCAGCGCCTCGGGCGGCTTTCGCCCGAGGCCGGGGCGATGGCGCGCTCCCTCGCCGTTCTCGGCGACGGCGGCGACCCGCGCGTGGTGGCACGGTTGGCCGCGATCGAACCCGAGTCGGCTCAGCGGGCAGCGGACGAACTGCGCGCGGTCTCGATCCTCGAGCCCGGCGCCTCCCTGCGCTTCATCCACCCGCTGATCCGCAACGCGACCTACGAGGACGTCCCCGCCGGGGAGCGCTCCGAAGCGCATGCCACTGCCGCGGCCCTCCTGCGCAAGAGCGACGCCGGCGTGGAGCAGGTTGCGACCCAGCTCCTGGCAAGCGATCCGCGGGGGGAGCGGGAAGACGTCGAGACGCTGCTGGCGGCGGGGGAGCAGGCGCTGCTCGCCGGGGCGCCTCGGTCGGCGATCGCCTACCTCACCCGGGCGATGGCGGAGCCGCCGCCCGAAGAGCTGCGAGCCGCGGTTATCGGCCCGCTTCTCACCGCGGCCTTCCGCGCCGCCGACCAATCGGCGCTGCCATCTGTCGAAGCGGACGTGTTCGCGGAGTGGGAGCGCGAACCGGCGCTGCACAGCAGCTGGGCTGGTGAGTTGACCGGTTTGATGGCGCTGGAAGGTCGCTTCGACGAGATCGCCTCGATGCTGCGGAGGGCCGTCGAGATCGCCGCGGAGGAAGGCGACGTGGAGCGCGCTTTTCAACTGCAGGCGCAACTGAACACCGCGTTGCTGCTCGTGCCCTCGACGCTGGAAGAGGAGCGGGAATACGACGCTACGGGGATCGACCCGGACAGCCCCACCGGCCGCCTGGCGGCGGCGATCGAGGCCCGGGCCAAGGTGACGGACGGGGGAACCGCACGGGAGGCGGCCGACGCCGCCAAGCGGGCGCTGGCGAACGACGGCAGCATCTTCGCCGAGGAACCGGATCTCGTCGCCGCTCCGACGGCGGTGATGACGCTGGTCGCGGCCGACGAGATGGAGGCCGCCCGCTGGGGGGCTCAGTGCGCGCTGAGAATCGCCCGGGAGCGCGACGCGACCCCGGACCTGTCGCGGGCCCACTTTCTCAACGGGTTCGTCTCCTGGGGCTACGGAGACATGGTCTCGGCGGAGGCCGACATGCGCCAGGCCGTCGAATTGGCGCGGATGGCCGGAATCGTGCCGCTGGTGCTGATGTACACCGCTCCCTTCATGGAGATCCTGATCGAACGGGACGAGCTGGAAGCGGCGGAAAGGGAACTGCAGGGGATCGGGATGCTTGAGGGCCCGATCCCCGAAAGCGTTCTGTTCAGCATGCTGCTGTTGGCTCGGGGGCATCTGCGGTTCGAACAGGGTCGAATGGACGAGGCTGCCAAGGACTTCCAGGCGTTGGCGGCGCAGGCGGAGAAGATGGGTTTCGGGGCGGGTCCGATCGCCTCGGCGGGCCCCTATGCCATACGCGCGCTGATGGCCAGCGGGGACGGCGCTCTGGCTCGCGAGCTGGCCGACACCATGGTGTCGGGCACCGAACATTGGCAAGCTCCCGCCACCACCGCCCACGTGCTGCGGGCGGCCGCGGCGGCGCGCGACGGTAAAGAGGGGATCGGGATGCTCGAACAAGCGGCGCAGGCGATTGACGGATCTTCGCGCCGCATGATCCACGCGCATGTGCTCTTCGACCTCGGTGCGGCTCTGCGCAGGGAGGGGCGACGGGCCGACGCTCGACCCCCGCTTCGCGCTGCCTTCGAGATCGCCCGCCGGTGCGGTGCGGCCAGATTGGCCAAGCAGGCCCACGCCGAGCTGGAGGCGACGGGCGAGAAGGTGCGCCGCTACGTGCCGATCGGAGTCGAGTCCCTGACCCCGAGCGAGCGGCGCGTGGCGGAGCTGGCCGCCTCGGGAATGACCAACCGCCAGATCGCCCAGACCCTCTTCGTCACCGTGAAGACGGTCGAGGCTCACCTCAGCGCCGCCTACGGCAAGCTCGACATCTCGGGCCGCCGGCAGCTGGCCGAGGCCCTGCAGCGGGAAGCAGGCGAGTGAGCTCGACGGGCGGCGCTAGAGCGGCAGCTTCTGGCGCGCGGTCTTGCCGGCCGAGTGGCTCTTGTCGGCGGCGCGCTGGGATTTCCCGAACGATTTGCTGAGCAGGGTGCCGATCGGGCCGGGAGCCTTGCCGCCGGCGCGCTGGCCGAGCCCGAAGCCCTTGTCGGCGCCGCGCTTGGCGTGGTTGGAGAGCCGCGGCACGAGGAAGCCGAGAATCAACAGCAGGACACAGATTCCAACTACGACTCCGATAACCATTTGCTCTCCCTTTGGTTGGCCTAGAGCTTCTGCTCGAGGTCGTCTGCTTTCTCTCCGTGGCGGTTGGCCAGCTTGCGCTCGCGCTCGGCGCGTTCGGCCGCCTCCTGCGCCGCCTGCTCGTGGTCCTCGGCTTTGCTCGCGTGGACCTCGGCCTCCTGGCGGTGGCCGCCGGCCTGTTCGCTCAGCCGTTCGCGCTGCAGTTCCCGGCGGGCCTTGGCGCGGCGCGCGGCAGCGAGGGCGACGATCAGGAGGACGGCTGCAATGACGACGATGGCGACGATCAATCCGGTGGACATGCCCCCCTCAATACCCGCCTGGCGATTGGTAAACCAACCCGATCCGGGTAGCCGGGCAGAGTGTTCGACTGGCTCACCCACGAGGTCTCGCAGAGCGCGGTTACCTACCCCGTGGTCGGCTTCGCGGCCGCGGCGGATGTCCTCTTGCCGCTGATCCCCTCGGAGACGATCGTGATCACCGCCGGGGTGCTGGCGGCGCAGGGGGACCTGCTGATCTGGGTGATCGTCCCGACTGTGGCGCTCGGCGCCTTCCTCGGCGACAACCTTTCCTACTGGCTGGGGCGCAAGGTCGGCGACCCGATCGCCGATCGGCTCTTCGACGACGAGAAGGGGCAGGCGCGGCTGCGGTGGGCGGAGGGGGCGCTGTGCCGGCGCGGCGCGATCCTGATCGGGGTCGGTCGCTTCATCCCCGGCGGCCGCACCGTGACCACCTTCGCCGCCGGCACCCTGGAGATGCCCTATCGCCAGTTTCTCATCGCCGACGCGTTCGCCGCCGCCCTTTGGGCGCTCTACGTCTCGATGCTCGGCTACCTCGGCGGCGAGACCTTCAAGGACAGCCTCTGGCTGCCGCTGGCCACCTCGTTCGCCTGCGCGATGCTGGTCGGGCTGGCCTTTGAAGTTTGGCGACGGGTTCAGAGGCGCCGCGGCAAGGACATCCTCGGCGACGAGCTGCCGGAGGAGGCGACGATTTAGGCACCCGGCTCGACCTCCTGATCTGCTTCACTTTCTCCACCAGAGAAAGGAGGTGGTCCTAACTTGATTCACATGCTTGATGGGACTCTGGAGGTGCAGGGCCGCTAGGCGCCGCACTGGTCAGGGCGCCCGGCGGAATCCACCCCGGGCACCGGCGGATGTTTGGGAGCCGGGTCTTGTCCCGCCCGGTCGCAGTTCCCGCATTCGTTCCTTCGCACCAGGCGAAGCCGCCCTTCGGGGCGGCTTCGCGCTTTTCGGTTGCCGCAGCGCTCTAGCTGGCGAGGCCGTCCTGCGCTTCGGAGAGGAAATGCGAGGCGATCCGCCAGCGGCGCTGCAGGACCGGTTCGATCGCGGTCGTGCCGCAGCCGAGCTCGGAGACGCACTCGCCCCACTCGTTGGCGCCTTCGATGTAGCGGTTGAAGGCCTTCTCGGCCGGGGTGGCGACCAGCGCCAGGCAGTCGATCTGCAGCTTCTCGACCGGGATCTCGCCGTAGGTGGAGCGGATTCCCCGCACCTCGGCGACGTACTGGTCGTAGGTGACGCCGACGGCGAGGCGCCGGCGCAGCCCGTCCATCGAGCCGACGAAGCTGCCGAGCTGGCTCTGGCAGAGGTCGCCGGCGGGGGGGCGCTCGTCCTTGGGACGCGACTTCTTCGCGGCGGCGGCCGACGCCGGGCTGGAGATCGTCAACTCCCCGGTCGGGGCCGGGTCGTCGCCCCCGCAACCGAGAAGGAGCGCAGCAACGAGGAGTCCGGAAAGCGAGAGCCGGGCGGCGGCGGGCACGCGCGGCAGTTTAGGAGGGACCACGTCGTGTAGAAACCCACCCTGTGCGGCGACTGGCGCTCCTGCTTACGTTCTTCGGCCTCTGCCTGGCGCCCGTGGCACAGGCGCAGCCGGCGCCGCACGTGCTGGCGGTGGGAGACAGCCTCGAGGAGCTCACCTCCCCCTACCTGAGCCGTTACCTCCCCGGGGTCGAACTGACCGTCAACGCGGTCGGCGGCTACAACAGCTACCAGATCTTCGACCTCTTCCAGGAAAGCTACGACCCCTCGGTCGACGTGGTCGTCTTCGACGCCGGCACCAACGACAACCCCTCCTATCCGGAGATCCTCGCCGGCAACCTCGCCAAGGTGGCGGAGATCGTCGGCAACCGCTGCATGGTGGTGCCGACGATCCACGGCCTCCACCCCGGCGGGGTCGACGACTCCGGCAAGAACCGGGTGGTGGCCGAATTCGCCGCCTCGCGGCCGGGGACGCAGGTGCCCGACTGGCAGCGGGCCGTCTTCACCCACCCGGAGCTGATGCAGGCCGACAACCTGCACCCGATCGAAGAAGGCGCCGACTACCGCGCCCAGCTGATCGCCCAGGGGGTCGAAGGCTGCCTCGCCTACGGCCAGGCGCTGGCGACGGCGCCGCCGGAACCGCGCACCGACGTCGAGCCGATCGCCACGGTCGGCCGCCTGCAGGCGCGGCAGCAGGCGGCGATGGAGGAGGTCAGCATGGACGTGCTGCGCCAGGCGGCCGCCTCGCTCCTCGCCGGCACCCTCCTCGCCAGCCGGTGAGAGCCGGCGGCCCGAAGTGTCAATCTGTAGGCATGGAGCTGCCCCATGAGTGAGGTGGTGATGCCCCGCCTCTCCGACTCGATGGAGGAGGGAACGATCCTCTCCTGGCTGAAGCAGGTGGGCGACGAGGTCGCGGTCGGCGACCAGCTGGTCGAAATCGAGACCGACAAGGCGAACATGGCCTACGAAGCGGATGTGGCGGGGACGCTGACCGAGATCCTGGCCGAGGAGGGGGAGACGCTGCCGATCGGTGCTCCGATTGCGCGGATCGGGGAGGGGGATTCCAACGGCGATGGGCCGATCCGTCAGCCCGCGGGTCCTGTCTCCGATTCCGGGCTCTCCCTACCGGGAGAGTCCTCGGAATCGTCGCCACCCGCGGGAGGAAGGGAGGAGGTGGACGCCGAGGGACCCGCCACGGCGGCGAAATCCGAGGAGGGGGAGAGGATCAAAGCTTCGCCGCTGGCGCGGCGCTTGGCTCGCGACAAGGGATTGGACCTGAAAGGTCTCCACGGCTCCGGACCCGGGGGGCGGATCGTTAAGCATGACGTTGAGGAGGCGGAGGCTGGTGGGGCTTCGAGCTCAGCGGCACCCGCCCTCTCTGCCCAGCCGGAGGAGGCAGGTGCCGCCGCCGGTGGAACCGCCAAGGGCAACGTCCAGGTCCAGGAGCCGAACAAGCTCCAGCAGACGATCGCCCGGCGGATGGCGGAGTCGAAGGCGACGGCGCCGCACTTCTACCTCTCGATCGAGATCGAGATGGGGAAGGCGGTCGAGGCGCGGGCCGCGATCAAAGCAGCGTCCAAGGAGGGCGACGTGGTGCCGTCCTTCAACGACATGGTCGTGAAGGCGTGCGCGATCGCGCTGCGCGAGTTCCCGAAAGCCAACGGCGCCTACCGCGACGGCAGGTTCGAGCTCTACTCGCGGGTCAACGTCGGCGTCGCCGTCGCAGCTGAGGAAGCGCTGGTGGTGCCGACTGTGTTCGACGCCGACCGCAAGGGCCTGCGGCAGATCGCCGCCGACGCCCGCGCCGTCGCCGCCAAAGTCCGGGACGGGTCGGTGACGCCGCCGGAGCTCTCGGGCGGGACCTTCACCGTCTCCAACCTGGGGATGTACGGGATCGACGCCTTCGACGCGGTGATCAACATGGGCCAGGCGGCGATCCTCGCCGTCGGCGCGATCCGCGACGCCCCCGCCGTCCGCGACGGCGAGATCGTCCCGGCGAAGCTGATGAAGGCGACGCTCTCCTGCGACCACCGCGTCCTCTACGGCGCCGAGGGCGCCGAATTCCTCGCCCGGGTGAAGCAGCTTCTCGAGGAGCCCGTCTCGCTGGCGCTTTAGGTAGCGGCCAAACTCAGCGTTCGCTGAATTAGGGCCCCTATAGCGGCACTTATTCAGCGTTCGCTGAATTCGACCCCAGCTCCGGCGGCAGCGCTTTCGGGCCTTCGGGATACATGTGGCGCAGCTGCTCCTCGCTCATCTCGAGGGTGCTGGTGATCGCTTCTTGCGGCGCGCCGACGACGAGCCAGAGCTGGTCGGCCTCGGTGTCGTTGAAGAGCTGGCGATCGGCATCGGGCTCGACCAGAAGGCTGTCCAGCGGCGCCAGCGTCAGCACCTCGTCGCCGATCCGCACCCGGCCGGTGCCCTCGAGCAGGACGTAGAGCTCCTCCTGGGTGAAATGCCGGTGCCTGGTCGAGGCTTTACCCGGCTCCAGCCGCCACATCCGCGCCCCCAGCTGGGTGGCCTCGAGCTGTTTGCCGAGGTCCGTGTTCGGCGTCTGCATCTGGTTTGACCGCCGCCAGAAGGCGTCAGCGGCCCGAAGCAAGCGGTAAGACATGCCCCTAAGTATCGCCCTAACCGCGAGACCGCAAAAAAGCACCCTCAAGATGCTTTTTTGCGGTCTCGCGGTTAGGGCGCGTTGAGGGATGACGAAAGAGCTGGCTGACCCGGACTACTTCGGGACCGTCGAACTCGATGAGGAGCTGGGGACGATCGTTTGGCCGAATGGAGCCGACATAGCCCCTGAGACCTTGCACCGTCTGGTGACCGGCTAGATCTCGAGCCAGGTGCCGGTCGGACCGAGGTTGCGGACCGGGGTGGAGCCGATTTCGCTCTCGCAGCCCCAGGACTCGTGGATGTGGCCGCAGACGGCGAGGCGAGGGCGCTTCTCTTCGATCGCGCGCAGCAGGGCGGGGCTGCCGAAGTTGCCGCCGCCCCCCGCCGAGTCGCAGTGGTCCTTGGGCGGCGAGTGGAGGACCAGTACCGCGCCCTCGGGGCAGTCGCCGAGCATCTCGGTCGCCGCCTCGTCGTCGAGGTCGAAGCTCCAGTCCCACGGGGTCACCGGGATGCCGGCGCCGAGACCGAAGAACTCGGTCCCCTCGATCGTCGTCCCCTCGCCGTGGAGGACGGTGGCGGCGCTCCAGCCTGAGGCCGCCTCGCGCAGGGCGTCGACGGTCTCGTTGTTGCCGGGGACGAGCACGGTCGGCGTTTCGATCGCCGCCAGCGCGCCGATCGTCTCCTCCAGGCCCTCGTGGACCGAGGCGAAGTCGCCGGCGCCGATCACGACGTCGGCCTCGGCCGCCATCTCCACCAGCTTCGCCCCCTGCGCGAGGTCGCGGTGCAGGTCGCTGAAGGCGAGGATCCTCACACCCGAAACCTACCCGCTTGCGTGGTTCCTTTGTCCTGTATATCCGGACTAAGGAACCACGGGTTCGGGTCGGCGCCGCGGGAGGCGCACACGCCGCGGCTTGGCCGGTTCCTCCTCCTCCCGCACCTGGAGGTCGAAGTAGAGGAGCGTCTGGCCGACGGCGACATAGGGGATGAAGAGGGCGAAGACGACCGAGCCGAGGACGTTGATCCAGAACAGCGGGAAGTTGGTGAAGATCAGCGCGAAGCCGAGCATCGGCCCGGCGGCGATGCTGAGCAGCCACAGCACCCCGGCGACCCGCACCGTGTGCAGCCAGCGACCGCGGACGAGCTCGGAGCTGCCGCGGAACGCCGCGCGGATCGACTTGTCGGTGAAGAGGACCTCCTGCTGGACGAAGAGCCAGCTGACGTATTTCCAGGCGGCGATCGGGATCCCGACCACCGTCAGCAGGAGCAGCAGCAGGGCGAAGGTGACCATCATCTGCGCGGCGACCACCCGCCAGAACCGCGCCAGCATTCCCCGGATCGAGTCGCGGATGCCGGGCTGCCGCCCCCGCGCCAGCTCCCGCACGAAGACGATCACGATCGCGGCGACGAGCGTGTAGGCGATCGGCGGGCCGAGCGTTTCCGCGAGGTCGGCGACGGCGAGATGTACGCCCGCCCGCCCGGCGGCCTCGTCGACTCCGTGCCCGTTGACGATCGCTTCGGCCAGCGCCTTGACGCCGCCGACGATCGGGAAGGCGATCAGCCCGATCGGCACCAGGGTCAGCCAGTGGCGGCGGTAGAGGCGGCGGGCGGTGCGGAGGATCTGGCCGAAGGCGCGGCGCGCCCGCAGCCGGCTGAGGTCGACCGGTCCCCAGCGGGTGACGCCGAAGAGGAGGACCAGCGCCAGGAGGATCCCGAGGACGACCCCGATCGCCGCCCCCCGCGACTTGGTTGCGAGGTGGGTGAGGTCGGTCACCGCGGTGACGGCGCCGCAGAAGGCGCCGGTGACGGGCCCGCCGACCACCGACCCACCGGGGAAGCGCGGGCTGGTCGAGCGCTGCTTCTCCATCCAGGCGAACGGTTCGCGCCAGACCGTCTTCGTCACCGGCCCCTGTGGCCCGTTGTTGAACCCCTTTTCCCGTTCGCCCCAGCGGCCGCGGTAGCTGAGCCACTGGAAGGCACCCGTTTCGGGCGCCGTTTCCGGCAGCAGCACCGGCCGCAGCCGCAGCTCGCGCAGCGGCTCGGAGGTGTTGTCGCAGCCGACGCCGGAGCCGTTCTGCCCGTTCTCGACGTAGACGGCGGAGTCGTAGAAGGTCGCGTGCGAGCCGGCGGCGGGGTAGACGACCGGGTGCGTCCCTTCCCTCTGGACCTTGCCGCTTTCCCATTCGGCGCGCTCGCCGCCGGCGTGCTGGAAGAGGATGATCTCGCTCGGTTCTTCCTCCAGCGCCCCGGCGGTCGTGTTCGACTCGAAGGTGATCTGCATCCCCTCCCAGTCGCCCTCGTGGAGGTCGTTGAACTGGTTGAAGTACCAGTAGAACCAGAACTGCAGGGCGAACCCGTCGTGGTTCGGTTCGCGGGCGATGTGGGCGTAGGTGACCGCCGGCGCCCTGCCTTCCTCGACCAGCTTGCGGAAGGCCCGCGCGTAGACGCAGGTGTCGCCGAGGACCTTGCCTTCGTAGTCGAGGTACCAGCCGTCGCGGAGGCCGGCGATGTCGGCCGCGGTCGGCGCTTTCTTCGCCTCCTCGAGCTTGCCGTCGGGAAGTTCGTGGGTGAGGGTGACGGTGGGGTTGCCGAGGACGGTGTCGACGCTGGTCGGCTGGTACTGCTCCTCGGAGGTGTTGCAGGGCGGGTCCCGCTGCTCCCGCAGCATCGCGATCGGCACGTACTTCTCGGCCAGCCGCTGCGCGGCCGGGTCGGCCGCAGGTGCTTCGCTTGCAGTCGCCCCCGCCGCAGGCACCGGCGTCAGCATCGCCAGGGCGGCGATGCAGAGGGGGACGAGGCGCCGAATCACATCTCTTCTTCCACCTTGCCGCCGGGCATCCGCGCCAGGGCGACGACGAAGGCGACCGCCATCACCGCCGCCATCGCGTAGAAGACGGTGCGCGAGGCGAGGGCGAAGTCGTGGGGGATGCTGTCGGCGACCTTCTGGATCCGGGCGGGGAGGTGCTGGGGTTCTTCGCCGGCCCCGGTGCCCTGGCTGATCGCGTCGGCGATTTGGCTGCCGACCTGCTTCGGGATGCCGTTGGCGTCGGCGGTGGCTTCGAGGTTGGAGCGGTTCTCGAGGATCAGGATCGAGCCCAACACCGCGAGCCCGAGGCTGGAGCCGAAGTTGCGGACCGTCTGCGTGATCCCGGTCGCCTCGCCGTAGCGCTCGCGCGGCACCCGGTTGAGCGCGTCGGTGTTGGCGGGGCTGAGGACGAGCCCGACCCCGACCCCGGTGAGGACGATCCAGTACCACTGGTCGGAGACCGAGAGTTCGGTCAGCGAGTTGCCCCAGAGGTAGAAGCCGACGGCGGCGATCGCGCAGCCCGGGACGACGGCGCTGCGGGCGCCGACCTTGTCGAGCAGCTGGCCGCCGCGCTGCGAGGCGACGGCGAAGCCGGCGAAGAAGATCAGCAGGTAGAGCCCGGTTTCCGAGGCGCTTTCGCCGAGCGAGATCTGCGCGTACATGCTGGCGAAGAAGAACAGCGGGACGAAGGGGATCATCAGCAGGAAGAGGACGACGTTGTCCACCGCGAAGGCGCGGTCTTTGAAGACCGAGAGCCGCAGCAGCGGGTTCTCGACCCGCAGCTCGTAGCGGACGAAGGAGGCGAGGATCACGAGCCCGCCGACCAGGCAGGCCCAGGTGGCGGGGCTGTCCCATCCCCAGACGCTCGACTGCTGCAGGCCGAGCACGGCGAATCCCATGCCGAGGGTGATCAGCGCGGTGCCGGTGTAGTCGAGCGGCGCCGGGTGCTTCTCGTCGGCGGGCTTCGATTTCCAGATCAGGAAGAGGGCGATCAGCGCGACCGGGATGTTGACCCAGAAGATCGCCCGCCAGGTCCACTCGACCAGGTAGCCGCCGGCCAGCGGTCCGATCGCGGTGAGGCCGCCGGCGATCCCGAAGAAGATCGCCATCGCCCGCCCGCGCTCGCTGACTGGGAAGGCGTTGAGGACGATCGCCAGCGCCGCGGGGAACATGATCGCCGCCCCGGCGCCCTGGATCACCCGGAAGACGATGAACCAGGACTCGTCGACCGAGCTGGCCGGGGTGGCGCCGCAGAGGGCGGAGGCGGTGGCGAAGATGACGACGCCGAGGACGACCATGCTGCGATGGCCGGCGATGTCGGCGAGGCGGCCGCCGAAGGCGAACAGCGCCGAGAGCGAGAGCAGGTAGCCGTTGATGATCCACTGCACCCCCGTCGCCGAGAGCGTGAGGTCGTCCTGGATCGTCGGGATCGCGATCGCGACGATCGTCTGGTCGATGAAGGTCATCGAGACGGCGAAGATCATCGCCGCGAGGATCAGTTTGCTGTTCTGGGCGCCTGACTGGTTCATGCCTGCGGCTTTGCCGCGCGGACGGCGATTCCTCCCCCGGTTCGGGTATTCTCGCCGCCGCATGCCCCCCGTCTTCTGGCTCGGACTCGGAATCGCCGCGACCTTCTTCCTCGTCGGCGCGATTGCCGGCGCCCGCTCGCGCACCGCGAGCCTCGGCAGCGGCGCCGCGATCGGCGCTTACCTCGGGATCATGAGCGCCTTCCCGCTCCTGGCCATCGGCCTCTCGACTTCCTAGCGGAACTCGTCGGCACACTCGCATGAAGAAGCTGCCCCGGGGGTAGCCGAGGGCGCATGACCAATGCGACCGAAACCCCTGCCCTGACCCTGCACGACGGCGTCGAGATTCCCCAGCTGGGGTTCGGCGTCTTCCAGATCCCCTCCGAGGAAACCCAGGAGAGGGTGGAGGAAGCGCTGGGGGTCGGCTACCGGCACGTCGACACCGCCGCCGCCTACGGCAACGAGGCGGAGGTCGGAGCGGCGATCGCGGCGACCGGGGTGCGGCGCGAGGACGTCTTCGTCACCACCAAGCTCTGGAACTCCGAGCAGGGGTACGAGTCGACGCTGCGCGCCTTCGAGGCGAGCCTGGAGCGGCTCGGCACCGGGCACGTCGACCTCTACCTGATCCACTGGCCGCGCCCGGACCTGGATCTCTTCCTCGACACCTGGCGCGCCTTCGAACGGATCCGCGAGGAAGGCGGCGCGCGGTCGATCGGCGTCTCCAACTTCAGGGTCGAGGACCTGGAGCGGCTCGAGGCGGAGGCCGAGCGGCAGCCGACCGTGAACCAGGTCGAGCTGCACCCGCGCTTCCAGCAGGCCGAGCTGCGCGCCTGGGACGCCGACCACGGCATCGTCACCGAGGCCTGGAGCCCGCTGGCCCAGGGCGACCTGCTCGAAGACGACACGATCGCGACGGTCGCCGCCCACCACGAACGCACCCCGGCGCAGACGATCCTCCGCTGGCATTTGCAGATCGGCAACGTCGTGATCCCGAAATCGGCGACGCCCGAGCGGATCCGCGAGAACCTCGAGGTCTTCGACTTCGAGTTGAGCGAGGACGACATGGCCGCGCTCGAAAGACTCGATACGGGCGAGCGGACCGGGCCGGACCCGAGCAGCTTCAACGCTGGCTAGCTGGCCAAATTGAAAGGATGCGGCCGTGGCTGACGGACGAGCCGAGGCGCCGCGGACGGAGAAAGTGCTGCCGGGGGTTTGGCGGTTGCGGTTGCCGTTGCCGTGGCCCGGCGTGCCGCACGGGAACGCTTGGGCGGTAGCCAGCGACGGCGGCATCGTCATGTTCGACACCGGGATGGGGGGCAAGGGGCGGCTGCGGCAGCTCGACCTGGCGCTGGCGCAGGCGGGGTTCGGGGTCGAGGACGTCCGCCTCGTCGTCTGCACCCACTCCCACACCGACCACTACGGGCTCGGCGGCGCGATCGTCGAGCGGGCCGGCTGCGAGCTCTGGATGCACCCGCGCTGGGAGCACGTGCGCCTGCTCGCCGACGATCCCGAGGCGGCACTGGAGGCGCGGATCGAGGTGGCGCGCCAGAGCGGGGTGCCGGCGAAGGCGCTGGAGCGCTACCGCGAGGCCCGCAGCGACAACGAGACCGGGATCGACGTCCTCAAGGAGCCCGACCGCGAGCTGGTGCCGGGGGTCGAGATCGAGACCGACCTCGGCACCTGGCAGGTGCACGAGACGCCGGGCCACGCCCCGTCCCATGTCGTCCTCCACCAGCCCGAGCGCAAGCTCTTGATCTCCGGCGACCACCTGCTCGGCCGCACCGTCCTCTTCTTCGACCACGGACACAGCCCCGACCCGATCGGCGAATTCCTCGGCGGCCTCGAAGAGGTGGAGGGGCTCGACGTCGACCTCGTCCTCCCCGGCCACGGCCGCACCTTCCGCGACCCGGAGGCGAAGATCGCCGAGTCGCGGCGCCAGGTCGACTCGCTGCTGGGGAAGGTGCGGGCGGCGCTGGCGGAGGGCGAGCGGACCGCCTTCGAGATCGTCGGCGAGATCATCGGTCCCGAGAACCTCAACACCCCGGCCAGCGCCTGGGCCCTGCAGATCGTCCTCTCCTGCCTCGACCACCTCGCGCTCGCCGGCGAGGTGGAGGCGATCGAGGGCTCGGACCCACAACGCTGGCGACTGACGTAGCCTTCCCGACGATGGCGAGCTTCAGATACGTCCGCCAGGTGGCCGCGCCGCCCGAGGTCGTCTTCGACGTCCTCACCGACCACCGCCGCTACAACGAGATCACGCCCGTGCGCAAGGCCGAGCTGGAGCGCGAGGGGGAGCCGGACCCGAACGGGGTCGGCGCGATCCGGGTGCTCACCGTCGCCGGGCCGCCGATGCGCGAGGAAGTGATCGCCTTCGAGCGCCCCAGCCGCTTCTCCTACAAGATCCTCTCCGGCCTGCCCGTGCGCGACCACGTCGGCACGGTCGAGCTGAAAGCCGCGAACGGCGGCACCGAGATCGCCTACGCGGTGAAAACGACGCCGACGATCCCGCTCGCCGGGCCGGTCTTCATGGCGGTCCTGAAGAAAGCGATCAGGGACCTGATCGCCGGCGTCACGAAAGAGTCCGAGAGCCGCGTCGCGAATGGCTGAGGGCGGGCGCGACCTCGCCCGCCGCTCGCGTGACGCCCTGCGGTTGCTGTTCCACCCGCGCCGGCTCTGGCGCGAGCACCGGCCCTGGGCGATCGGGCTGATCGTCGGCGCGGTCGTCGTCGTGGCGGGCGTCGTCATCGCCTACGAGGAGCTGAAGCGGCCGGCCGACGTCCACAACGAGGACGCGATCCGCCACTTCAAACCGCAGAAGCCGCCGCCGCCGAAGGAGCCGAAGACGGTCAACTGGCCGATCTTCGGGTTCAACAACGCCCGCACCCGTTACCTGCCGGTGAAGGGGATCAAGCCGCCCTTCCGCAAAATCTGGCGCTTCACCGACCGGCCGCTGCTCGAGTTCCCGCCGATCTACGTCGGCGGCAAGCTCTACTTCGTCAACAACAGCGGCTTCGCCTACGCGCTCGAAGCCGACACCGGCAAGGTGCTCTGGAAACGGCGGGTCGGCCGCCTCAACGCCTCCTCGCCGGCCTACTACAACCACCGTCTCTACATCGTCAACCTCGAGCCGGGCCACATCGTCAAGCTCGACGCGAAAACCGGCAGGACGATCTGGAAACGCGACCTGCCGGGGCGGGCCGAGTCCTCGCCGCTGGTGATCGACCGCACCGTCTACTTCGGCGTCGAGAACGGCGAGCTGTTCGCGATGAGCACCGGCAAGGGCCAGGTGCGCTGGTCGACCCCGCTCGGCGGCCCGATCAAGGCCGCCCCCGCCTACTACGGCGGCAAGCTCTTCGTCGGCGACTACGGCGGCTACATGAACGCGGTCGACGCCAAGACCGGGAAGCTGGTCTGGCAGAGCGGCTCGCTGGGTCCCGGCTTCGGCGGCTCCGGCGCCTTCTACTCGACCCCGGCGGTCGCCTACGGCCGCGTCTACGCCGGCAACAACGACGCCCGCGTCTACAGCTACGACACCGCCAACGGCGAGCTCGCCTGGTCCTACTCGACCGGCGGCTACGCCTACTCGGGTCCCGCCGTCGCCAACACCAGGCACAGCCCGCCGACCGTCTTCATCGGCTCCTTCGACGGCAACGTCTACGCGCTCGACGCCAAGGACGGCAGCGTGCGCTGGAGCCGCTCGGCCGGGGGGCAGGTGATCGGCTCGCTCTCGGCCGTCGGCGACATCGTCTACGCCGCCGAGTTCACCCACAAGACGACCAGCGGCTACATGATGAGGAGCGGCAAGCGGGTCTTCCGCTACCCCTACGGCACCTACAGCCCGGTGATCTCCGACGGCCGCCGCCTCTACCTCACCGGCTACTCGTCAATCACGGCGCTCCGACCCCACCGGGCGGTGGTGGCGGTAGCTGAGGCGCACCGGGCGCATAAGAGGGGAAACGCCCGGAGTGGAGGCGGGCGCGCAAAACGTTGAGGCTGGTCGAGTAGTTCTGGATCCGGTAGCTGCTGGTGGCGCCGAAGTCCTGGTAGTAGACGAGCATCTTCGTCCGCGGGTGGCTGCGCACCCAGGCGAAGAGCTTGCTGACGAAGCTCGGGTCGTCGCTGCTTTCCAGCGCCCACTCGGTGATCGCGAAGGGCTTGCCGGAGAAGCGCCGGTAGAGGCCGGTCAGCGACTTCCATTCGGGGTAGCCGGCGTAGAAGTCGGTGCCGGCCCAATCGACCCAGCGCGAGCCGGGGTAGAAGTGGCGCGGCCGGTTGTGGGGGACGGTCGGGGAGCCGGAGGGGAGCGGGCTCCAGACCACAGCGATCGGGGCCTTTGCCAGCCCCGGCACGTCGACGGTCAGCGGCGGCAGGCCGGCTTCGGCGAGGCGCTGGTCGATCCTCGCCCGCTTGCCGCCGCCGTGGACGATCACGTAGATGCGGCGGAAGGCGCGTTTGTAGGCGCGGGGGCTGTGCTCGGGACCGCGCGAGGCGCCGGAGCAGTCGTAGGCGGCCCAGACGTTGAGGCAGCGGTTGGGCTCGCCGAGCGGCCGTACGTACGCCCGCATCTTCTTGTTGACGAAGAGCTTGTTGAGGCGGACGAGGTACTCGTCGCCGGCGCCGGCGGCGATCTGCGCCGGGGTGATCAGCTCGGCGCCGGTGTTGTTGTCGGCGGTCGAGATGTGGATCATCGGCCGCGCGTTGGCGATCTGCCAGCGGCGGATCACCTCGTCGAAGTCGGTGCCCCAGGTCCGGAACGACTGCATCACCGCCGGGTGCTTGTTCAGCGCATCGGAGAACTGCCCGAAGTCGGCGGGGTCGCCGGTGTCGGAGACGCCCCAGTAGACCTTCTTGCCCGGGGGCTTGAGCAGGCCGGCGGAGGCGGCAGGGGCGCAGGCGAGGGCGACCAGCATCAAGCTGGCGAGCAGGGCCGCGCAGAGGCCTCTCGCTTTCAGCGAACCGACCAGAGCGGCAAATGGTCGCAAGCGTCACCCGCCGGCCCCCTGCCGATGGGCGCTGGTGCAACCGCGTTTGCGTGATCGCGTGGTTCCTTATGGACGGTATGCGTCCGAAAGGAACCGCAACTCAGGCGGCGAGTGGCTGCGAATGCTCGGCGACGATCGCCAGCACCTCCGGTGCGTACTTGGAGATGAAGCTGGGGCCGATGCCGCTGATCGCGAGCAGGGTGTCGGCGTCCTGCGGTCGCGTCGCCGCGATCGCCGCCAGCGTCTTGTTGTGGGCGACGGTGTAGGCGGGCTTGTCGTCGGCGGCGCGCAGGCGCCACTCTTTCAGCGCCTCGAACAGCGGCTCGTCGGCGGGGGAGAGGTCGGGCGCGGGGGCGGCCTTGGCCGCGCGCTTCGGCCTGCCGACGACGATCGTCTCCGGGTCCGGCAGCCACTCGCGGGCGTTGCAGACGTCGCAGCAGCGCTCCAGCGGCGCCCCGGCGGTGCGGTCAGAGAAGTGGTCGAGCAGCGAGCGGCGGCGGCAGCGGTCGGAGTAGATGAAGGCCTTGATCGCGTGGTAGGCGCGCCAGCCGCGCTCGCGGGCGATCGCCAGCTCCGGGTCGCCCGCCCGCTGCTCGTTGAAGCGGACGAGCCGGCCGAGGTCGGCTTTCAGCGCCAGCAGCACTGCCCGCGACGGCAGGCCGTCGCGCCCGGCGCGCCCCGCCTCCTGGTAGTAGGCCTCGACGCTGGTCGGGATCGTCACGTGCCAGACCGAGCGCACGTCGGGCTTGTCGACGCCCATGCCGAAGGCGTTGGTGGCGCAGATGACGCCGGTGTCGGTGGCCATGAAGCGCTCCTGGATCGCCGTCCGCTGCTCCGGCCCGAGGCCGGCGTGGTAGGCGACCGCGGCGATCCCGCCGTCGCGCAGGTCGGCGGCGACTTCTTCGGTCTGGCGGCGGGTCCCGCAGTAGACGATCGCCGGCCGGTTGGCGGGGTCGCGCAATCCGGCTTCCAGCAGCGCCTGCCGGCGCGCGGTCGAGCCCTTGCCCTCGAGCGCGACCACGTCGAAGGAGAGGTTCGGACGGTCGAAGCCGGAGCGCACCTGCAGCGGCTCGCGCATCCCGAAGCGGGAGGCGATCTCCCTCGCCACCGGCACCGTTGCGGTCGCCGTGCAGGCCATCACCGTCGGCCGCCCCAGCCGCTCCACGACCTCGGGCAGCCGCAGGTAGTCGGGGCGGAAGTCGTGCCCCCACTCCGAGACGCAGTGCGCCTCGTCGACCGCGACCAGATCGACCTCCCGGTGGGAGAGCGCTTCGAGGAAGGCGTTGGAGGCGAACCGCTCCGGCGCGCAGTAGACGATCCGCGCCTCGCCGCGAACCTGCGCCAGTGCCTCCGAGACTTCCCAGTCCTCCATCCCCGAGGTGATCATCGCCACCCGCTGCCCCCGCTCCGTCAGCTTCCCCCACTGATCCCGCATCAACGCGATCAAAGGACTGACCACGATCGTCAGGTCCTCAGTCGCCAGCCCAGGCAGCTGGTAACAGAGGCTCTTCCCACCCCCCGTAGGCATGACGATCAACGAATCCCGCCCCTCGAGAGCCGCGACCACCGCCTCACGTTGACCCGGCCGCCAGCTCTCGTACCCAAGCCCCCGCAGCAGATCGTCAGCTCTTTCCCCGGCTCCGAACATCAGCCACCCAGCCTAGGCGCCCCTCCGGCGGGTGGCGACGATATTGAGAACTCTCCCGCCAGGGAGAGCCCAATATCGGAGACAGGACCCGCCGGCCAGCGAGCCCCGTCCCTAGCTGTATTTCGGCTAACCGTGTTCGGCCGAGACGATCACCACCGGCACCAAGCTCAGCTTCTCCGCCAGCGTGTCGATCGCGACAGCCAGCTTCTTCGTATCGGCCTTCGTCAACTCCGTGTACGGCACGAACCCGCCTTCGGTCCGGTACGGCTCGAGCGAGTTGAAGACCGCCTTGAAGTCGGCTTCGATCTCGCCCGAGAGGTCCGCGTCGGTCGCGTCGAGCAGCGGCTTCACCGCTTCGAAGGCGGCCTCGGACCCTTCGACGTTGGCCTCGAAGTCGACCAGGTCGATGTGCGAGTAGCGCTCCTCCTCGCCGGTGATCTTCGAGGCCGAGACCTCGCCGAGGAGCTCGTTGGCGCCGGTGGCGACTTCGATCGCATCCAGGTCCACCGTCTTCACCTTCTTATCCAGCTCTTCGACGTCGGCCTGCAACTGCTTCGCAACAGGCGCCATGCCCTTGGTGGTGCCTTCTTCCCAGAGCGCCTTCTCGATCTGGTGGAAGCCGCCCCATTCGTCGGCGGGAACGCCGTCTTCGCGCGCGTCGATCCGCGGGTCGAGGCTGCCGAACGACTCCGCCACCGGCTCGATCCGCTCGTAGGGGACCCGAGCGGCTGCGTAGCGCGCTTTCGCTTCGGCGACGCCTCCGGCGACCACGGCGGCGGCAAAGAGCTTCGTCTCGGCGACGAGCTCCGCCGTGTTTTCCTCGAGGTAGTCGCGATACCGGGCGACCGCTGCCTCTTCCTCCGGCCTCGCCTGCGTGGTCGTCTCCGGCGCCGCGGTGGCGGTCTCCTCGTCGCTCGAGCCGCAGGCGGCGGCGAAGAGGACGAGCAAGAGAGCTGCTGCGGCGCAAAGTGCGATTCGGACTGGATTTCGGTTCATCTGAGTTCGGTGCTCCCTTTTGTCGTTATGGAAATGACGGTGCGCCGGTCCTTTGTTGCGGATAGCGGAACAAATGACCGGCGCACTCAGCCGAGCAGCGCCTGGCCGACGTAGCCGCCTGGAGAGATCCCGGGCGGGACGGCGAAGAGGGCGCTGCCGACGTGCTTGATGTACTCGTTGAGCGCGTCGAGGGAGCCGAGCCGGCGCTGGATCGCGACGAACTGCTCGGGGCGGCGCTGGAAGCTGATGAAGAAGAGCCCGGCTTCGAGCTCGCCGAGGCTCTCGTCGACGCCGTCGGTGAAGGAGTAGCCGCGGCGGAGGATGCGGGCGCCGCCGTTTTCGCCGGCGGCGGCGAGGCGGACGTGGGCGTCGACCGGGATCAGCGGGTGGCCGTTGCGCTCCGCCTCCAGCGGCAGCGGCTCGAACTCGTCCTCGCCGCCGAGCGGCGCGCCGCTGTACTTGTGGCGGCCGATCGTCCGCTCCTGGTCCCCCAGCGAGGCCCGGTCCCAGACCTCGAGCAGCATCCGGATCCGGCGCGTGACCAGGTAGGTGCCGCCGCGCATCCAGGCCGGCGCCTCGCTGCCGGCCCAGACGAAGCGATCCATCGCCTCGGTGTCCTCGGCGCGGATGTTGGCGGTGCCGTCCTTCATCCCCATCAGGTTGCGCGGCGTGTCCTGGCTGCGGCTGGTGGACGCGGTGCGACCGAAGCCGAGCTGGGACCAGCGCATCGCCACCGTCCCGCGGCCGATCCGGGCCAGGTTGCGGACCGCGTGGAAGGCGATCTGGGGGTCGTCGGAGCAGGCCTGGACGCAGACGTCGCCGCCGCTTTCGCCCGGGCTCAGCTCGTCGGCGGGCAGCGGCGGCAGCGGTTGCAGCGCCGCCGGGCGCTTGCCACCGAGGCCGAGGCCGGGTTTGTCGAACAGGCTGGGCCCGAAGCCGAAGGTGACGGTGAGGCGGGAGGGGAGGAGGCCGACGGTCTCGCCGGTGTCGTCGGGCGGGGCCAGCGGCACGTCGTTGACGTTGCCGACCATCTCGCCGGCGCTGGCTTCCGCCGCCGCCACCGTCCACTCCCGCAGCAGCTCGCGCAGCTCCGCCGGGTCTTCGCTCAGCAGGTCGAAGGCGGCGAAGTGGAGGCGGTCCTGGGCGGGGGTGGCGATTCCCGCCTGGCGCTCGCCGAAGAACGAAACCGCGCCGGTCCCTCCCTCACTCGCCTCGGCAAGTCGACGGCCCGCCAGGAGCCCCCCGCCCCCGATCCCCACGGCCGCGGCACCCAAGCCGGCGGATGCCAGCAGGCGGCGGCGCGTGACTGGAGGGATCGAAGACAAGGGGCTCCTGGCAACTGATGTTAGGCCACCCTAATTAGGGCGCCCGAAAACCTAGCAGCGAACTAGGGATTTAGTCGCGCGGCAGCCAGGGCTGCGACCACTGGCCGGTGCCCCGGAGCAGGTGCTCGGCCTCCTTCGGCCCCCAAGTGCCCTGCTCGTAAGCGTGAACCGGCCCCGGCTCGTCGAGCAGCGGCTGGACCACCCGCCAGGTCTCTTCGATCGAGCTCTGGCGGGTGAAGAGCCCGTGCTCGCCGGCGATCGCGTCGCCGAGCAGGCGCTCGTAGGGCTCGGGGTCCTCCCCCGGCGCCTTCTCGAACAGGACCTCGAGGTCGGCGGCCTGGAACGCCTCCTCTCCCGCCTGCTTCGCGTAGAGGCGGATCCGCGCCCCCGGTTCCGGCTCGATCCTGATCGTCAGCTGGTTCGGTTCCGGCGTCTTCCCGCGGCCGACCCCGAGCCGCGGCGGCCGCTTGAAGAAAACCGTCACCTCGCTCGACTTCACCGGCAGGCACTTGCCGGCGCGGACGAAGAAGGGGACGCCGCTCCAGCGCCAGTTGTCGACCTCGAGCTCGATCGCGGCGAAGGTCTCGGTGGTCGAGTCGGGGGCGACGTCCTCGACCTCGAGGTAGCCCTCGTACTGGCCGCGCACGTAGCGCTCCGGGTCCGCCGCCCGCATCGCCTTGAAGAACTCCAGCTTCTTGTCGCGGACGCTGTCGGGGTGGTTGCCGGCCGGCGGCTCCATGCCGACGAGGCCGAGCACCTGCAGGGCGTGGTTCTGGATCACGTCGCGCATCGCCCCGACCGCGTCGTAGAAGCGGCCGCGGTCCTCGACCCCGAAGTTCTCGGCGATCGTCATCTGCACGTGGGAGACGTGCTCGCGGTTCCAGACCGGCTCCAGCATCGCGTTGGCGAAGCGCAGGTAGGTGATGTCCATCACCGGCTCCTTGCCGAGGTAGTGGTCGATGCGGAGGATCTGCTCCTCGCGCAGGACCGAGCAGAGCTCGGCGTTGAGCGCCTGGGCCGAGGCGAGGTCGTGCCCGAACGGCTTCTCGATCACCACGTGGGCGTTCTCGGTCAGCCCCGCCCCGCCCAGGCCCTGAACGACGGTGGCGAAGAGCGAGGGCGGGATCTCGAGGTAGAAGACCGGCTGCCTGGCGTCGCCCAGCGCCTTGGCCACGCGCTCGAAGGTCTCGGCCTGCGAGTAGTCGCCCTGGATGTAGCTGAGCCGCCCCGCCAGGCGGCCGAAGACGTCCTCGTCGGGGTCGCCGACGGTGGCGCCGATCGCCTCGCGCGCGTGCTCGCGCAGCTGCTCGTCGTCCCACTCGTCGATCGCCACCCCGACGATCGGGCAGTCGAGCTTGCCTCGCTCCTCCAGCCGGTAGAGGGCGCGGAAGGTCATTTTCTTCGCCAGGTCGCCGCTGATCCCGAAGATCGCCAGAACGTCGGCGGCGTTCTCCGGTCGGTTGCCCATCGGCCGCAGGCTATCGCTGAAAGTACGATGCACCGCAGCCGCTCCACCCACCCCTTATCAGCGGAGGTCTGCATGGAACTCGGAATCGTCGGGCTCGGTCGCATGGGAGCCAACATGGCCCGGCGCCTAATGCGCGACGGCCACAAGATCGTCGCCTACGACGTCAACCCGGAGGCGGTCTCGCAACTGGCGGGCGAGGGGGCGGAGGGGGCCTCCTCGCTGGAGGAGATGGCGGCGAAGCTGAGCGCGCCGCGCTCGGTCTGGGTGATGGTCCCGGCCGGCGAGATCACCGAGCAGACGGTCGCCGACGTCGCCGCGGTGCTGGAGGCGGGCGACGCGATCGTCGACGGCGGCAACTCCTACTACCGCGACGACATCCGCCGCGCCGAGAAAGTCGGGGAGCGGGGGATCGACTACGTCGACTGCGGCACCAGCGGCGGCGTCTTCGGGCTCGAGCGCGGCTACTGCCTGATGATCGGCGGGCCGGACCGGGCGGTGGAGCGGCTCGACCCGATCTTCGCCAGCCTGGCGCCGGGCGTCGAGGCCGCCGAACGCACCCCGGGCCGCGACGGCGACCCCTCGCCCTCCGAGCAGGGCTACCTCCACTGCGGTCCCAGCGGCGCCGGCCACTTCGTGAAGATGGTCCACAACGGGATCGAGTACGGGATCATGGCCGCCTACGCCGAGGGCCTGAACGTCCTCAAGAACGCCAACGCCGGCAAGGTGCAGCGCGAGGCCGACGCCGAGACGGCGCCGCTCGACCACCCCGAGTACTACCAGTACGACCTCGACCTGCCCGAGGTCGCCGAGGTCTGGCGGCGCGGCAGCGTGGTCGGCTCCTGGCTGCTCGACCTGACCGCGGCGGCGCTGCGGGAATCCCCCGACCTGGCCGATTTCGCCGGCCGCGTCTCCGACTCCGGCGAGGGCCGCTGGACGGCGATCGCGGCGATCGACGAGGGGGTGCCGACGCCGGTCCTCACCACCGCCCTGCACGAGCGCTTCTACTCGCGCGGCCTCGGCGACTTCGGCGACAAGGTGCTCTCGGCGATGCGCAAGCAGTTCGGCGGACACGACGAGAAGGCGAGCTGACGTGGCGATACAGCTCGAGGTCGCCGGCGACGAGAAGGCGGCCTCGCGCCGCGCCGCCGAGCTGATCGCGGCGGACGGGGCCGCGACAGTCGACGAGCGCGACAGGTTCGCGCTGGCGATGAGCGGCGGCCGCTCGCCCTGGGCGATGCTGGCGATCCTCGGCGAACTGGAGGGGATGCCCTGGGACCGGACCGAGCTCTTCCAGGTCGACGAGCGGGTCGCCTCGCCCGGCAGCCCCGACCGCAACCTCACCCACATGGTCCTCGGCCTCTCGATGGACCACCAGGCGACCCTGCGGCCGATGCCGGTCACCCAGCGCGATCTCGACGGCGCCGCCCGCGAATACGAAGCCTCGCTGCCCGACCGCCTCGACCTCGTCCACCTCGGCCTCGGCCCCGACGGCCACACCGCATCCCTGGTCCCCGGCGACCCCGTCCTCGAGGTGACCGACCGCCGCGTCGCGATCACCGGCGAGCCCTACCAGGGCCACCACCGGATGACCCTCACCTACCCCGCCCTCAACGACGCCCGCCGCGTCATCTGGCTCGTCACCGGCCCCGACAAGCGCGAGCCGCTGGCGAAGCTGCTGGAGGGCGACGAGTCGATCCCGGCGGGGCGGGTGCAGAACGAAGACATGGTGGTGGTTGCAGACGAGGCGGCCGTGGGCTAGGCCACGGCCGCTCTCAGACGCTTGATCTTCAACATCTCGACGAGATCATCGGTATCGACCAGCGTCTCCAGGTCACGGCGCGTGATCACGACGATCGACCTCTTTTCCCTCAGGGCAGAGGCGACGATTGCCTGCGCTGACGTCCGCGCGTATTCGCTTCCGGTGATGTCTTGCATCGCAACCAGCACCCCGAAGTCGAGCCCACGCATTCGGAGCTTCGTATCAAACCATGCAACCTCTAACGAGCCGACCGGGCTCGACCAGTTCTTGCACTCGATCAGGAACATCTGGTCGAATCCATAAAGACCATCCCGATCTTGGTCATTCCAAATAGCGATGTCGATCTCTTGAGCGCCGAACATGGCAAGACGATTTCGCTGCTCGTATTTAAGGCCCGGAATCGCCATGAACAGCTCTGAGACCAGGGTCTCCAGCGCTTTGCCTCTCTCGTCGTTGGAAAGCGTGTTGTCGGAGCAGCGGTCGAGAAGAAATCGCGTTCGTTCCAGGTCGTAGTTCACGCTTATCGAGCTCCGTGCGCACGTTCATTGCGAAGGCGGTGCACTACTTCGGCGAACGTCGCGCTTTCGAGCATCGCCTCGAGTTCGTCCGCCCGCAGGGCGAGAACCATCGGCCAGCCATGCGCAGGATCGATCTCTATGCCAGGCGGACCTACGCGGTAAACCAGCATCCCCCAGCGTCCTCCGGTCGCATTGAGGTAGTGGCGTACCTGGCCGGCTGCCGACTCGAAAGCGCGCTCGGTCTCGATCGAGTGCTTGACCTCGACTAAAAACGGATTGCCGACAGAGGGCTCAAGGTCAGGTAGCCACAGAGCAAAGTCAGAGCCAAGACCCTCCTGTCCTTCGACGACGGTTGCTCCTTCCTGCCTGAATACTTCCGCCAACCACAAGGCAAGATCTTCATGCCTACGCTGGGCCCTGCGAATCTCCCGCCGCGGAGCCTCGCTGCTCTCTTTGGGGCGATCCAGGGGAACGTCTTGCTGCGAAGCGTGACGGAGCGCGAAACGCAGGGATCCCGATGCCTCGGGAGCGAACTTGATGGTGGGTAGGCCCTGTAAATCGGAGGGCACATCTGCCTCGTCGTCCACCCAGAGAACGATTGACTTCCCCAAGGCCGATGCGACTCCCAGCTCGTAGAGGGCATTTCGATCGGCTGGGTCACCTACGAGCACCCCGAGCACCACGTTCGCTTCTTCAATGACTTTAAGCGCGTGCTCGAGACCCGTCTTGCCCGGAACGAAAATCGCGTCCGTCCACAAGACGAGTCGGAACCCCTCTTCCTCGAGGAGGGAACGCAAGGCATTGAGATTCACGCGGGAATTCGTCGCTACGAAGCAGGTGCGCATGGCAGGAGTTTCTCAGAATTGGTTGTTAGCTAATTCGATAACATAACTGAGTGTCTTCGGCAGCGCTAATCGCAGCTATGCTGGAACAAAGCGGGCTCAGCCAGGCGGAGCTCGCTCGGCGCGCGGGTCTACCACGATCCGTTCTGAATGCCTATTTGAAAGGTCGCCGTGAGCCTGGAACCGATGCCATGTTGCGTATCGCCGCCGCCGCGGGGATCAGGCTGGAGGTCGGGAAGCGAAAGCCGCCAGTCGATCCTAAGCGGGCCAGCAAGATCCTGGTGCAGGTGCTCGGGTTGGCGGAGGCACTGCCATACCGGCCGCGGGCGGAGATGGCGTATCCGCCGTTGAAGGAGCGGCTCTCGGGGGTGGTTTAGGCATGACCCCTGAGCTAATCGAAAAGCTTCTTGCGATTCACGAGGCGCTGAAAGCTCGGGCATTGCCCCACGCATTCGGCGGCGCTATCGCTCTCGCCTATTGCGTTGAGGAGCCGCGGGGCACCCGCGACCTTGACGTCAACATTTTCATCGCCTCCGAGAAGGCGGCGGAGGTTGTGGCGGCCCTTCCGGAGGGGGTGCGAGCGGAGGAGGGCGACATCGAGACAATTAGGCGCGACGGGCAGGCGCGCCTCTTTTGGGACGGGGTGCCGATCGATGTCTTCCTCAACAACCTTCCGTTGCATGAGGAGGTTGCGAACGGTGTGCAGTGGGTTGAGATGGAGGGGGTGCAGATCCCCGTTCTCGATTGCGCTTCACTGGTCGTCTTCAAGTCCTTCTTCGCGCGGACCAGGGATTGGGGAGATATTGAGGAGGTGGCGCTGGCCACGCCGGGGGATGTGGAGGCAGCTCTGAAAACGGTTGCGAGCCTTGTGGGCGAGGACGATCCCTCCTATCGCAAGCTCGCGGAGATCGCCGCTAATCAATCTTGATCGGCTAGTTCCGAAAGTCGCCGGACCCAGGTTTCGACTTCCGCCTGATCGACAGGCGTTACCGCGAGGAGCGCCTCGATGTCCTTCTGGTCCTTCGGCCTTCCCAGGAGTGTCTTGCGGATCACCAGGTGCTCAGGGGAGACGAGCGGGATCGTGCCGTCACCGAAGGGGACCTCTCGGAGGCGGCGCTTCATCTCTTCGTGCAAGGGGTCGCAGGAAAAGAAGAAGTGGACCGGCGTGCCTTCCCAATCGAGCTTCAACTCGCCCACTTGCGCCGGGACGAAGACGTTGACGTCGATGTCGTCGGTGGGTCGGGGCGCACCGTAGTGGGCGAGGGCGAAGGCGCCGCCGAAGGCGTGGGGGATTCCGGCTTCCTCGAGGCTCTGGTGGACGGCGGCGACGGCCGCCTCCACTACCCCAGCTCCTGGTTGGCGTGGAAGAGGTTGTCGGGGTCGTGCTTGGCCTTGAGGGCGCGGAGGCGGTCGCAGGTCTCGGCGGAGAAGGCGGTCTCGAAGTCGGTCGGCTCCTCGCAGAAGCTCATGTAGCGGCCGGCTTCGAACGGTTTGAGGGCGGCGTGGAGCTGGTCGAGGCGGTCGCGGGTGGGGGCGACGGCGGCGGGGTCCATCGTCGATCCCACCGCGAACATGTTGAAGGAGCCGGGGAGGCTGGCAAGGGCGCCGGCGTCCGCGCCGGGGCGGGAGAGGGCGCCGCCGCCGTGGCGCACCTCGACCGAGGTCAGTTTCGAGCCCGAGCCCGGCCCGGCGACGCGCAGTAGCTCGTCGAGCGCCCCGTCGCCGAAGTCCTCGAGCAGGAGGTGGCCGGTGATCCCGGAGACCGGGCCGGGCGGGTCCATGTGGAGGTCGGCGATCCCGGCCGGCGGCACCGCCGCGAGGCTGTTCATCACCGGGCCGAGGTCGACCAGGGGGGCGGCGAGCTCGCTACCGCTTGCCTCGTCGCCGATGAAGATCAGCTCGAGGATCGCGAAGGCTTTGCCGCGCACCGGCTCGGGGACGTCGGGGATCGGCGGGAACTGCATCAGGCGCCCGACCGAGGTCATCTCCTCCGGCACCCCGGCGGTCCAGTCGCGCCAGGTCCGCAGCACCTCCTCGGCCCGCTCGAAGGGGAAGAAGAGCGCCCCCGCGTAGACCTCGGCGATCTCCAGCAGCTCGAACTCGACCGAGGTGACGACGCCGAAGCTGCCACCGCCCCCGCGCAGGGCCCAGAACAGGTCCGGGTCGCTGTTGGCGTTGACGCGCCGCAGCTCGCCGTCGGCGCCGACGATCTCGAAGCTCCGGGCCCGGTTGCAGGCGAGGCCGTGCTTGCGCGAGTACCAGCCGACGCCGCCGCCGACCGTGTAGCCGACGATCCCGAGGTTCGGTGCCGAGCCGTGCAGCGCCGCCAGCCCCTGCTCGGAGGCCTGGGGAACAAGGTCGGTCCAGACCGCGCCGGCGCGGGCCTTGGCCGTGCGCGCGGCGGCGCCCAGCTCGACTCCCTTCATCGCCGTCGTCCGCAGCAGGATCGAGCCCTGCAGCGAGCTGAGGGCGCCGGCGCCGTGCGCGGTCCCCTGGGCGGCTACCCGCAGCCCTTCCTCCCTGGCGAAACGCACCGTCTCGACGACGTCGTCCTCGCTCCGCGGCACCGAGATCAGCGCCGGCTGCGGGTCGAGCGCGAGGTTGAAGCCCAGCCGCGCCTCCTCCCAGCCGGCGTCGCCAGACCTGAGCAGCTCCATCAGTCGAACCCCTTCCTTTCCACGCTTTCGTCCCTGCCCACGATCAGCTCCGAGACCATCTCCGGCGGGAAGAGGCCGTGCGCGGCGACGCCGGGATCGGCCTCCAGCCGCGCCGCCAGCGCCGCCGGGTCCTCGAGGCCGTCGCCGTGGTAGTCGGCGATGACGCCGCCGTCGGGACTGCGGGGGAAGTTCCGCAGGCTCACGTCGGGGCCGAGCCGCTCCAGGGTCGAGGCGGCGCCGAAGCCGAACAGCTCCAGCGGCACCGGGCCGCGCAAGGTCTCGACCGGCTTGCTGGAGTCGCTGATCACGACGAACCGTGCGGCCGCCGCGGCGACGATCTTCTCGCGCAGGTGGGCGCCGCCGCCGCCCTTGATCAGCCAGCCGTCGGGAGTGACCTCGTCGGTGCCGTCGATGGCGATGTCGAGGCGGGTGAGGTTGTCGAACTCCTCGACCGGAATCCCCAGCTCCTGGGCCTGTTTCTCGGTCGCCACCGAGGTCGCGACGCAGCGGATTCCCTCGAGCCCGCGACGGGCGATCGCCGGCAGCAGATGGGCGACCGTCGAGCCGGTGCCGAGCCCCACCGTCATCCCGCTCTCGACCAGCTCCGCCGCCGCCTCGGCGGCGAGTCGCTTCTCCGTGTCCGTCACGCTCACGATTGGCACGCTACATTGATCCAATGACTTCAAGCACTGCAACCGCAACCGAGACCCAGGACTACAAGGTCGCGGACATCGGCCTCGCCGATTTCGGCCGCAAGGAGATCTCCCTCGCCGAGGTTGAGATGCCGGGTCTGATGCAAACGCGGGAGGAGTTCGGGGCCTCGCAGCCGCTCAAAGGCGCGCGGATCACCGGCTCCCTCCACATGACCGTCCAGACCGCGGTCCTGATCGAGACCCTGGTCGCGCTCGGGGCCGAGGTGCGCTGGGCGAGCTGCAACATCTTCAGCACCCAGGACCACGCCGCCGCGGCGATCGCCGCCGCCGGCATCCCCGTCTACGCCTGGAAGGGCGAGACGCTGGAGGAGTACTGGTGGTGCACCGAGCGGGCGCTGATGTGGCCGGACGGCGAGGGGCCGAACATGATCCTCGACGACGGCGGCGACGCCACCCTGCTCGTCCACAAGGGCGCCGAGTTCGAGCAGGCGGGCTCGGTCCCCGACCCCGATTCGGCCGAATCGGAAGAGTTCAAGATCGTCCTGCAGACGCTGCAGCGCTCGCTCCAGCAGGACCCGCAGCGCTGGACCAACATCTCCGCCGGCATCAAGGGCGTCACCGAGGAGACGACGACCGGCGTCCACCGGCTCTACCAGCTGGCCGAGACCGGAGACCTGCTGTTCCCGGCGATCAACGTCAACGACTCGGTCACCAAGTCGAAGTTCGACAACCTCTACGGCTGCCGCCACTCGCTGGTCGACGGGATCAACCGCGCCACCGACGTGATGATCGGCGGCAAGGTCGCCGTCGTCTGCGGCTACGGCGACGTCGGCAAGGGCTGCGCCTCCAGCCTCCGTGGCCAGGGCGCGCGGGTGATCGTCACCGAGATCGACCCGATCTGCGCCCTGCAGGCGGCGATGGAGGGCTACGAGGTGCGGGCGCTCGACGAAGTCGTCGCCGACGCCGACATCTTCGTCACCGCCACCGGCAACAAGGACATCATCACCGTCGACCACATGCGGCGGATGAAGCACAACGCGATCGTCGGCAACATCGGCCACTTCGACAACGAGATCGAGATGGCGGCCCTGGAAGAGTCCGACGCCGAGCGGATCAACATCAAGCCGCAGGTCGACGAGTGGAAGTTCCCCGACGGCCACGCGATCCTCGTCCTCTCCGAAGGGCGGCTGCTCAATCTCGGCAACGCGACCGGGCACCCGAGCTTCGTGATGTCGAACTCGTTCACCAACCAGGTGATCGCCCAGATCGAGCTCTTCGGCGGGCGGGACGACAAATACGCGGGCGAGCCGCAGGTCTACGTCCTGCCCAAGCACCTCGACGAGAAGGTCGCGCGCCTGCACCTGGCGGCGCTCGGCGTCCAGCTGACCGAGCTCACCCCGGAGCAGTCGGCCTACCTCGGCGTCCCGGTCGAGGGCCCCTTCAAGCCGGACCACTACCGCTACTAATCCGCCCTCGCCGGGATTTAACCTCGGCACGAATGGATCCCCGACTCTGGATCTCGTCCAGCGGTGAGGCGCCGCACTCTGTTGCCTTGAGTGGAGACAAGACGGTGGTCGGGCGCTCGCCCGAGGCCGACGTCGTGCTCGAGGACGAGGCGGTCTCCTGGACCCACCTCGAGATCGAGCGCCGCGGCGAGGTGCTGATGGCGACCGACCTCGACAGCCGCAACGGCACCGCGCTGAACGGCGAGCCGCTGGACAAGCCGCGGCGCCTGCGCGACGGCGACACCCTGATCGTCGGCGGCTACCGCTTGGAAGTGAAGACGGGGTCGGTGACGCCGGTCGGGGCGACGGTGGCGGCAAGCGAGCCCTCGGTGGCGCTGAGCGAGGAGGAGCGGGCGACCGCCGCCGCCCTGGTGGCGCCCTACCGCAGCGAGGGCGCCTTCGCCGGCCGTCCCGCCACCCGCGCCGAGATCGCCGCCGAGCTCCACGTCTCCGAGCGCACCGCCCAGCGCCGCCTCGACGCCCTCGCGGCCAAACTCGAGATCCCCGGCGACGCCGGCCGCGACCGCCCCCGCCAAATCGCCGCCCGCGTCATCGAACTAGGCCTCGACCGCCCCCGCTGAGTTTCGCGAGACCGCAAAAAAGCATCTTGAGGGTGCCTTTTTGCGGTCTCGGGGAATTGCTGACCCCAATCGGGCCATTCGTGGCCCGGTGGGTGGCGCGGCTGTCATTGGTCGGCACGGCTCCGGACCCGAACATCGGTGTACGCAATCACCGATCGCTCGGAAAGGAGCATCCGATGTTCAAGAAGACCCTGATCGCACTGTCCGCGCTGCTCGCCCTCGTAGTCCCGGCAGCGGCTTCGGCGGCGTCCAACACGGGCGCGGTCGTCTTCTCAAAATCCTCGACCGTCGAAGGCAAAGCCAAAGGCGGCCTCTTCGCCGTCCGCGACGGGCACCTCAACCAGCTGACCGAAGACCCGACCGACACCGAACCGAACTTCTCCCCGGACGGCCGCACGGTCGCCTTCGCGCGGGGCGGTGACATCTACTCGATCCGGCCCGACGGCTCCGGGCAGCGGCAGCTGACCAGCGGCCCCGAGATCGACTCGCTGCCGAAGATCTCCCCCAACGGCCGCTACGTCGTCTTCGAGCGGCAGGCCGTCAAAGACGGGCCGACCAGCCTCTACACCGTCGGTGCCCTGGGTGGCGGCCTGCGGGCGCTGACCAGCGGTGGCGACGACCGCGAAGCCGCCTTCTCGCCCGACGGCAAAGCGATCGTCTTCGTCCGTGCCACCACCGCGGGCAGCAACGTCAACGACGACGTCTACTCGATCCGGCCGACCGGCTCCGGCCTCGCCCGCCTGACCCGGACCGCCGCGATCGACGAGTTCGCCCCCCGCTTCTTCGCCGCCGGGATCGTCTACAGCCGCGGCGAGAGCACCCCGGGCCCGGCCGCCTACGCCGACATCTTCACGATGCGCCGCAACGGCACCAAGGTGAAGGAGCAGGTCGCCGGCGTCGGCTCCGCCTACGTCGAAGACGTCGCTCCCAACGGGCAGACGCTGATCTTCCGCCGCGCCCAGGGCCTCTGGGTGAAGAAGATCGGCCCGACCAAAGCGCGCAAGCTGAGCGAGCTGCCGGACCAGTCGAAGACGAGCTCCGTCTTCTCCTCCGACGGCAAGCGGGTGGCCGCCTTCGTCGCGGTCGAAGACCAGCAGCAGCTCGTCTCGATCAACGTCGAGACCCGCCGCCAGACCGAGCTCGCCGAAGGCTACGACTTCGACGAAGGCGAGGGCACGGTCCTCGGCCCGGTGATCGACTGGCAGCCGGTGCCGCAGCACCGCTGAACCGCAGCGACCAGTCAGCGGTTCCGTCCCCCATCCGGCTATAACGGCCGGGTGGGGGACTTTTCCATTGGCGCCGAGGTGGCCGGCTACCGGATCGAAGAGCTGATCGCTCGCGGCGGCATGGGCGTCGTCTACCGCGCCACCCACCTCGGGCTCGAACGGCCGGTGGCGCTGAAGGTGATCGCCCGCGAGCTCGCCGACCGCCGCGGCTTCCGCGAGCGCTTCCTGCGCGAGTCCCGCCTCGCCGCCCGGCTCGAGCACCCCTCGGTGGTGCCGATCTACGACTCGCGCGAGATCGACGGCGAGCTGGTCGTGGCGATGCGGCTGATCAAGGGCGGCGACCTGCGCCAGCTGATCGACCGCGAGGGGCCGCTGTCGCCGCGGCGGGCGATCAACCTCCTCGCCCAGGTCGCCGACGCGCTCGACGCCGCCCACGCCGCCGGCGTCGTCCACCGCGACGTCAAGCCCCACAACATCCTCGTCGAAGGCGACCGCGCCTACCTCTCGGACTTCGGCCTCGCCAAAGCGCTCGACGAGAGCGGCGCCGCCAGCGGCGCCTCGGTGGTCGGCACCGCGCAGTACATGTCGCCCGAGCAGTGGCGCGGCGACTCGATCGGTCCGGCCGCCGACGTCTACTCGCTCGGCTGCGTCCTCTACGAGGCGATCACCGGCGTCGCCCCCTTCGAACGCGAGGAAGCCGACACCCCGCCGGAGATGCCGCAGGGGGTGGAGGAGTCGATCCGCCGCGCGGTCGCCAAGGACCCGGCCGCCCGTTATCCAACCGCCGGCGCCCTGATCGCCGCCGCACGGGCCGCCGAGGGCTCGGAGGTGCGGCCGACCGCGGTGCTCTCCCGCGACGCCAGCGAGCGCACCACCGTCCCCAGCCGCTCGCAGCGCTTCTTCGGGTTGGGGGGACGAGCGGCGGCCTGGATCGCGGGCGGCGTCGCGATCCTCGTCGGGGCGATCGTGGCGGCGGCTCTGTTCCTGCTGCTCGGGAGCGATGGTCCCTCCGTCTCGGCGCCGATCGATGTCGGTACCCCGCCGCTGCGGATCGCCGCCGGCGCGAAAGCGGTCTGGGTGACGAGCGAAAGGGACGGGACCCTGACCCGACTCGATCCGGACACGGGCGAGATCGTCGGCAAGCGGCGGCAGATCCCCGGGGTCGCCGGCGTCGCGATCGGCAGAAACTGGACCTGGGCAACGGTTCCCGACCGCGGAGAGCTGTTGCGCCTGGACCCACGCAGTGGCCGGGTCCTGAGGCGGGTCCGGGTGCCGGGCGAACCGGGGCCGGTCGCCCTCGGCGGCGAGCGCGTCTGGTTGGCCGACGAGACCGGCCGCGGGGTCAGCGCCGTCAACGCCGAAGGGGCGAGTCTCTACCGCAGCGGCTTGCCCCCGCAAGCGCCGGGGTTGCGGCTCGCCTGGGGGGCCCAAGGCCTCTGGGTCGCGATCGCCGACGCCAACGTCATCCGCCGGGTCGACCCGAGGACCCTCCTCGCCAGCGTCCCGATCCGGGTCGGGGGCGGACCCGCCGGGATCACCGTCGCCGGCGGTTACGTCTGGGTCGCCAACAGCCGCTCCGGCACCGTCTCCAGGGTCGATCCGACCACCCGTCAGCTGCTCGGTGACCCGATCGAGGTCGGCGGCCACCCCGGCGGCATCGACGCCGGCACCAGCGCCGTCTGGGTCGCCAACCGCGAGGACGACACCGTCTCCAAGATCGACCTGGAGAGCGGCGAGGTCGAGGGCGACCCGGTCGCCGTCGGCCCCGAACCGGGCGCCGTCGCCGTCGGCGGCGACGCGGTTTGGGTCGCAAATAACGGAGACGGCACCGTCACCCGGATCGAGCCCTAGGCTGACCTGACGTAGCCCTCCAACGAATAGGGATTGAGGAACTGGCGCCCTCGGAAGAATGCCCGCCCGGCCTCGCCCAGGTGAGCCAAATCGCAGACCTCCTCCCATTGCCCCTCGATCACTTCGATCTGGTTGTCGACGATCTCCCGTGCTTCTGCTTCCGTCAGCAGGTAGACCTCTGCCCTTTCGATGCAACCGGTGACCTGGCTCATGCGCCAGCCGTCCCTGCCGATCGCCATCAGCTGAGCCGCCTCGCCACCGCTGCGCGGCTGGGGGCAGATGTCGTAAGCGGGAGTGAGATCCAGCGCCTCCCCATCCCAGAAGGCGGCGTGATTGCGGGGGTGGTCGTCGGTATTGCTGCAGAGAACGTTGAAGACGATCCTGGAGAAGAGCTCGCGGAGGGTGGCTCTGGGGTTGGTGAAGCGGGCTCGGACCAGATCGGCGAGGTCGGCATAACTGCCATAGCGCGCGCTCGCCTCGTCCAAGCCCAGCATCGTCAGTGCTGAGACCAGCGCGCGGCGCCTGCCCTCCCCGGGCCGATCGAAGCGCTCGACCAGAAGGGCATCTCGCCCATGAGCGGTCGTCAGTCGCACCGGCGCCACCTCGAGTCCCGCCCGCCGCGCCAGCTCCATCGCCAGGAACTCCCCTTTGACCACGGGATAGGTATCGGTGGTGGAGTTGAACTTCGCAATCAGCTTCGCCTCTCCGTCATCGAGGAGCGCCTTCGGGCGCGCCCCGCCGACGGAGCTGCCGTGCAGGAGCGCCTGGTCGAGTTCGGGCGAGAGGGGGATTTCCCGCTCGACCCGTTCCGTGGATTCCGCCAGCTCGTCGAGGGTCGCGTGCTTCACCGCACGCGGGACGTACTCCGTTGCCGAGGCCTGGAAATCGAGCGCGCCGATGCGATCGGAGCCTGACTCGATCAGGTAGGTGAGCGGTCCCAGCTCCGTGGGGTCGGCATCCGCCCTCCCGGACAGCCGGTTGAGGATGACCCGCTGCCCCCAGGCGTCTGGCCCGGCGTCCGCGATGCACCCCGCTATCTCCCCCACGAGCGGGGGGATCGGCTCGGGGCCGAGTGGGAGCTCCGGCAGATACAGGGGGATCGCGTCTTCTCGCTCCAGGTAAGTGCGTCCGTAGGTGAAGTCGACCATCTGCCCGACGGAGTCGAGCCGACCGGCGACAACCGGCTCGATGGCTTCAGGCAGCCAGACCCATACGAAGACCTGCCGTGGCTCAGAAGTCATTGTCGACCCGGGTCGGCTTGCGCACCAGGCGCGGTAGGACGGCGAGGCGGTCGTCGACACGGGCTGCTTCCAGGGAAAGGCGCGAGGGCTCCTCGTGGAAGAGGGCTACACCCGTCAGGTTCGCTGCCTCGAAGGCGAGGCCGAGGCCGACGCTCGGGTCGCCATGCTCGATCTTCCGCATCGTCACCACCCCGATCCCCACGCGCTCCGCGAGCTCCTCCAGGGTCCAGCGCCGTTCCCGGCGGCCCATCCGGATGCGAGCCCCAAGCAGCGCCGCCGCCTCAAGCGTCCGCGGCGAATAATTGTGCCTTCTCTTCATATCGATATTTTATCATCGATATAAGCATGAAAAAGATATTTAAATGTCGATCTATCAAGAGAGGAGGATAGAGCAGAGAGAGGCGTGTCATCCCGCTCTCTAACAGCCGTCGGTTGCGGCTAGGATCGTCCCCACATGACTCAGGACATCGATCAGCTCGCCATAAACACGATCCGCACCCTCTCGATGGACGCCGTCCAGAAGGCGAACTCCGGGCACCCGGGGACGCCGATGTCGCTGGCCCCCGTCGCCTACGAGCTCTGGCAGAACCACCTGCGCTACGACCCGGCGAACCCGATCTGGCCGAACCGCGACCGCTTCGTGCTCTCCGCCGGCCACGCTTCGATGCTGCTCTACTCGATGCTCTGCCTGACCGGCGTCCGCAAGGTCGATGCCGACTACAACGTCACCGACGAACCCGCTTGCTCGCTCGAGGAGATCGAAAACTTCCGCCAGCTGCACTCGCGCACCCCGGGCCATCCCGAGTACCGCTGGACCACCGGCGTCGAGACGACCACCGGGCCGCTCGGCCAGGGCGTCGGCACCTCGGTCGGGATGGCGATGGCCTCGAAATGGCTCGGCGCGACTTATGGCGACGAGCTGTTCGACTTCGACACCTATGCCCTCGCCGGCGACGGCTGCCTGCAGGAGGGGATCTCCCACGAAGCCGCTTCGCTCGCCGGCCACCTCAAGCTGGACAACCTCTGCTGGATCTTCGACAACAACCACATCTCGATTGACGGCGACACCGCCCTCGCCTTCTCGGACGACGTCCTCAGCCGCTTCGAGGGCTACGGCTGGAACGTGCTGCGGGTCGGCGACGCCAATGACACTTCCCTGCTCGGCAAAGCTTTCGACGAGTTCAAGGCCGAGGTCGGCCGCCCGACCCTGATCGTCGTCGACAGCCACATCGGCTGGGGCGCTCCGAACAAGCAGGACACCGAGTCCGCCCACGGCGAACCGCTCGGCGAGGAGGAGATCAAGCTGACCAAGCGCGCCTACGGCTGGCCCGAGGACGCCAAGTTCCTCGTCCCCGACGGCGTCCGCGAGCGCTTCGACGAGGTGATCGGCCGGCGCGGGGCCGAGGCGCACTCCGCCTGGGTCGAGAAGTTCCAGTCCTACAAGGGCGGCAACCCCGAGAAGGCCGCCGAGCTGGAGATGATCCAGCGCCGCCGCCTCCCCGACGGCTGGGACGCCGACCTGCCGAGCTTCGAGACCGACGAAGAGAAGGGGCTCGCCACCCGCAAGGCCTCGAACAAGGTCCAGAATGCGATCGCCGAGCGGGTGCCGTGGCTGATCGCCGGCTCCTGCGACCTCACCGACTCGACCTCGGTCCGGCTCAGCGACGCCGACCAGTACGAGCCCGGCAGCTACGACGGTCGCCAGGTCCACTTCGGAATCCGCGAACACGCCGCCGCCGCTGCCTGCAGCGGGATGTCAACGGCGAAGCTGCGTCCGCTCTGGTCGACCTACCTCACCTTCTCCGACTACGGCCGCGCCGCGATCCGCCTCTCGGCGCAGATGGAGCTGCCGGTCATCCACCTCTTCACCCACGACTCGATCGGGCTGGGCGAGGACGGCCCGACCCACCAGCCGGTCGAGCAGCTCGCCGGCCTGCGGGCGATGCCGGAGCTTGACGTGATCCGCCCGGCCGACGCCAACGAGGTGACCGAGGCCTGGAAGATCGCGCTCAACCGCACCCACTGCCCGGTCGCGATGGTGATGACCCGGCAGAACGTGCCGGTCCTCGACCGCTCCAAGTACGCCTCGGCCGCGGGGGTCCAGCGCGGCGGCTACGTCCTCGCCGACCCCGAGGACGGCGATCCGGAGCTGATCCTGATCGCCACCGGCAGCGAGGTCCAGCTCGCGGTCGGCGCCCACGAGCGCCTCAAGGAGGACGGGATCCGCAGCCGCGTCGTCAGCCTCCCCTGCTGGGAGATCTTCGAAAAGCAGGACCAGGCCTACCGCGACGAGGTGCTGCCCCCCGACGTCACCGCCCGCCTGGCGATCGAGGAGGGCTCGCCGCTGGGCTGGGAGAAATGGGTGGGAAGCGAGGGTGCCATCATGGGGATGACCACCTTCGGGCAGTCGGCACCGTTCAAGGACGTCGAGGCCGAGTTCGGGTTCACCGTCGACAACGTCACCAAGGTGGCGCGTGAGGTCGCCGAGCGCGCGACCGCAAACCCAACGACCTGAGGAGGCTGCGATGAAGCCGACGGAGCGGCTGCACGAACTGGGACAGAGCCTCTGGCTTGACAACATCACCCGGCCGATGCTGCGCGAGGGGGTGCTGGAGGGCTACATCCGTGACCTCTCCGTCACCGGGCTCACTTCCAACCCGACGATCTTCGACAAGGCGATCTCCGGCGGTGAGGCCTACGACGAGCAGATCGCCGAGCTGGCGCCGAAGGCTGCCGCCGGCGAGGGCGTCGGCGCCAACGACCAGGAGCGGATTTTCTTCGAGCTGGCGCTCGCCGACCTGCGCGACGCCGCCAACCTCTTCGCCGACGTCCACCGCCGCACCGCCGGGGTGGACGGCTTCGTCTCGCTCGAGGTCTCGCCCCTGATCGCCGACGACGCCGCGGCGACGATCGAGGAGGCGAAGGCGCTGCACGCCAAGGGCGAACGGGACAACATCTTCATCAAGATCCCCGGCACCCCGGCGGGTCGCGAGGCGATCGAGGAGGCGATCTTCGCCGGCGTGCCGATCAACGTCACCCTGCTCTTCGACGACAAGCAGTACCTCGGCGCCGCCGACGCCTACATGCGCGGGATCGAGCGGCGGATCGAGGCGGGTCTCGACCCCAACGTCGCCTCCGTCGCCTCGCTCTTCATCAGCCGCTGGGACGTCGCCGTCGGCAAGGACGTTCCCGACCACCTCGTCAACCGCCTCGGGATCGCGGTCGGCGGCCGTGCCTTCCGCGCCTACCACGAGCTGCTGCAGTCGGACCGGATGCTGCGGCTGATGAACGAGGGTGCGCGGCCGCAGCGGCTGCTCTGGGCCAGCACCGGGACCAAGGACCCCGACGCCTCCGACACCCTCTACATCGAGGCCTTCGCCTCGCCCTTCACGGTCAACACGATGCCGGAGCCGACCCTGAAAGCGTTCGCCGACCACGGCCAGGTCACCGACCTCTTCCCGCCCGACGGCGGCAACGCCGAGCAGGTCCTGGCCGAGTTCGCCGAGGCCGGCATCGACGTCGCCGCGCTCGCCGCCCGCCTCCAGGAGGAGGGCAAGGAGAGCTTCAACAAGTCCTGGGAAGAGCTGCTGAAGTCGATCGAGTCGCAGAGCGGGGTCACGGCGGGGTGAGCGCTTCGGCGCTGCGCCAGGCGCCCGCCTGGGGCGAGCTGCAGGCCCACTTCGAGCAGATCCGCGGCAAGCACCTGCGCGACCTCTTCGCCTCTGACCCCGAGCGGGGGGAGCGGCTGGTCGCCGAGGGCGCCGGCCTCTATCTCGACTTCTCGAAGAACCGGATCACCGATGAGACGCTGATGCTGCTCGGGGCGCTCGCCCAGCAGCGCGGGGTGGAGGAGCGCCGCGAAGCGATGTTCGCCGGCGAGCACATCAACGTCTCCGAGGACCGCGCCGTCCTCCACGTGGCGCTGCGGATGCCGCGCAACCGCTCGCTGGTGGTCGACGGGGTGGACGTGGTCAAGCAGGTGCACGAGACGCTCGACCGGATGGCCGACTTCTGCGAGCGGGTGCGCTCGGGCGAGTGGCGCGGCCACACCGGCAGGCCGATCCGCGCCGTCGTCAACGTCGGCATCGGCGGCTCCGACCTCGGCCCGGTGATGGCCTGCGAGGCGCTCAAGCACTACTCCAAGCGGGAGATCGGCTTCCGCTTCGTCTCCAACGTCGACGGCACCGATTTCGCCGAGGCGACCCGCGACCTCGACCCCGAGGAGACGCTCTTCGTGATCTCCTCGAAGACCTTCACGACCCTGGAGACGATGACCAACGCCCATACCGCCCGGGAGTGGGCGCTGGCGGGCCTCGGCGGTGACGAGGGGGCGGTCGCCAGGCACTTCGTCGCCGTCTCGACCAATGCCGCCGAGGTCGAGAAGTTCGGGATCGACACCGCGAACATGTTCGGCTTCTGGGAGTGGGTCGGCGGCCGTTACTCGATGGACTCGGCGATCGGGCTCTCGACGATGCTGGCGATCGGCCCGGCCCGCTTCGGAGAGATGCTGGCCGGCTTCCACGCGATGGACGAGCACTTCCGCGAGGCGCCCACGGCCGCCAACCTGCCGGTGATCCACGGCCTGCTGGCGGTCTGGTACGCCAACTTCTTCGGCACCGAAACGCAGGCGGTGCTGCCCTACGACCAGTACCTGCACCGCTTCCCGGCCTACCTGCAGCAGCTGACGATGGAGTCGAACGGCAAGCACGTCACCCTGGACGGGGCACACGTCGACTACGAGACCGGTGCGGTCTACTGGGGCGAGCCGGGGACCAACGGCCAGCACAGCTTCTACCAGCTGATCCACCAGGGGACGCGGCTGATCCCCTGCGACTTCATCGGCTTCGGCAACACGCTCAACCCGCTCGGCCGCCACCACGACATCCTCATGTCCAACGTCTTCGCCCAGGGCGAAGCGCTCGCCTTCGGCAAAACGCCGGACGAGGTGCGGGCGGAGGGGACGCCGGAGGAGATCGTGCCGCACCGGGTGATGGAGGGGAACCGCCCCTCGAACACGATCCTCGCCGAGCGGCTCGAGCCGGCGACGCTGGGGACGCTGGTCGCCCTCTACGAGCACAGCGTCTTCGTCCAGGGGGCGATCTGGGGGATCGACTCCTTCGACCAGTGGGGGGTCGAGCTGGGCAAGGTCCTGGCGAAGGCGATCATCCCCGAGCTCGAGTCCGACTCCGAGCCGGAGCTGCGCCACGACAGCTCCACCAACGCGCTGATCCGGCGCTACCGCAGCCTTCGCCGGTAGCCTCCCCGCCATGCTGCCGTTCGACCCGCTCCCCCTGGCGGAGTCGTCGAATCTGCTCGCCGCGCGCAACCAGATGGCGTGGACGCTCGGCTTCCACATCGTCTTCTCCTGCCTCGGGGTGGCGCTGCCGGCGACGATCCTCGCCGCCAACTACCTGGGGCTGAAACGCGGCGACGAGGCGGCGATGGAGCTGGCCCGGCGCTGGTCGCGGGCGATGGCGGTCACCTTTGCCGTCGGCGCCGTCAGCGGCACCCTGCTCAGCTTCGAGTTCGGCCTGCTCTGGCCGGAGTTCATGGACCGCTTCGGCGCCGCCTTCGGGGTCGCCTTCGCGATCGAGGGGATCTTCTTCTTCCTCGAGGCGATCTTCCTCGCCGTCTACATCTACGGCTGGAAACGGCTCAGCCCCTGGCAGCACTTCTGGGCCGGGGTGCCGATGGTGATCACCGGGATCGGCGGCGCCCTCTCGGTGGTCGCCGCCAACGCCTGGATGAACCAGCCGCAGGGCTTCACCCTGAACGCCGCCGGCAAGGTGGTCGACGTTGAGCCGCTGAAGGTGCTGTTCAACCCGGCGACCGGCTACGAGGTGCCGCACATGATCCTCGCCGCCTACATGGTGGTCGGCTTCCTCGTCGCCTCGATCTACGCGGTCGGGATGCTGAAGGGCCGGCGCGACCGCCTGCATCGGCTCGGCCTGCTGATCCCGCTGACGATCGCCTGCATCGCCACCCCGATCCAGCTCTTCGTCGGCGACACCGCGGCGCGCGAAGTCGCCGACCACCAGCCGGCCAAGTTCGCGGCGATGGAGTGCATCCAGAAGACGGGGGACGACCAGACCGAGTACCTGGGCGGCATCTGCACCGACGACGGCGTCGAGGGGGCGATCGGGATCCCCGGCCTCGACTCCTTCCTCGTCGGCTTCAGCACCGATACCGAGGTGACGGGGCTGAACGACATCCCCGACGACGAGGAGCCGCCGGCGCACACCCTGCTCCACCTCTCCTTCGACGCGATGGTCGGGATCGGCACGGCGCTGCTCGGCCTCGGGCTCTGGTTCGGCTTTGTCTGGTGGAAACGACGTGACATCCCGCAGACGCCGTGGTTCCTGCGGGCGGTGGCGGTCTCCGGCGCCGGCGCGATCGTCGCCCTCTGGTGCGGCTGGATCGTCACCGAGGTCGGCCGCCAGCCCTGGATCGTCTACGAATACATGCGCACCTCCGAAGCGGTGACCAAAGCCGACGGGATCTGGTTCACCTTCGCCCTGGTGATGGCGATCTACGCGGCCCTGACCGCGATCACGATCGGCGTCCTGCGGGCGATGTCCCGCCGCTGGCGCGAGGGCGGCGACGAGCCCGAGGCCGACATCCCCTACGCGCCCCGTACCGAGACGCCGACGGGACGAAAACCGCCCCATGTATCCGGAAATCGTCCCGTCGGCGGGGGTGAGGGATGAGCCTGCCCGACGCCGCCGCCGCGATCCTCTGGGTCGGTGCGACCTTCTACGCGCTCTTCGGCGGCGCCGATTTCGGCGGTGGCTTCTGGGACCTCGTCGCCGGCGGCGCCGAGCGGGGGGAGCGACCGCGGGCGACGATCCAGCGCTCGCTGACCCCTGTCTGGGAGGCCAACCACGTCTGGCTGATCTTCTGTCTGGTCGTCCTCTGGACCGCCTTCCCCTCGGCCTTCTACGCGGTGATGACGACGCTCTACGTACCGCTGACGATCGCCGCCTTCGGGATCATCCTGCGCGGCTCCGGCTTCGCCTTCCGCAAGTCGATCGAGGGCCTCTCCGGCCGTCGCGCCGCCGGCGCCACCTTCGCGATCTCCTCGCTGCTGACGCCGTTCTTCATGGGAGCGGTGGTCGGCGCGATCGCCGCCGGCAACGTGCCGGCGGACGGCAACGGCGAGGCCTTCTCCTCCTGGTTGCAGCCGCTGCCGCTGCTGGTCGGTGCGATCTTCGTCGCCAGCGGCGCCTACCTGGCGGCGGTCTTCCTGGTCGGCGACGCAGATCGGGCCGGCGACGAGGAGATGGAGCGCTACTTCCAGCGCCGCGCCCTCGGCGCCGCGGTCGTCGCGGGCGCGCTCGCCGCCGTCGGGCTCTTCCTCCTCGACTCGGAAGCGAGCTACGTCTACGACCGCCTCACCGCCGAGGGACTGCCGCTGGTGATCCTCTCGCTGCTCTGCGGCACCGCCGCCCTCGCGGTGCTGGTGCGCGGCGGCCGCCGCCCGCTGCGCCCGCTCGCCGGCGGCGCCGTCGTCGCCGTGATCTGGGGCTGGGGCGTCGCCCAGTTCCCCTACCTGCTGCCGACCAGCCTCCGCATCGACCAGGCCGCCGCACCCGACGCGACCCTGACCATCGTCCTCGTCGTCTTCGGCGTCGCCGCGGTGCTGGTCCTGCCCTCGCTCGCCCTCCTCTACACGCTCGCCCAGAAAGACCTGCTCGAGAGCGAGCACTAGCTGTCGTGATCAAGGCGATCCTCTTCGACATCGACGGCACGCTGCTGCACACCGGGGGAGCCGGCGCCGTTGCCTGGCAGCGCGCCTTCCTCGAGCTCTACGACGTCGAGGCGAACATCGCCGAACACACGCACGCGGGGATGACCGACCCCGAAATCGCCCAGATCGTCTTCCGCGAGGTGCTGGGGCGGCCGGGGTCGGCGACCGAGCGGGCGGAGGCGATCGGCTGCTACCTGGGCCATCTCGCCGACGCGGTCGCCGAATCGGAGGGCTACTTCGTGATCGAGGGAATCGAGGAGCTGCTGCCGCGCCTGGTCGCAGCGGGGATCCTGCTCGGCGTTGTCACCGGCAACATCGAGGCGGCCGCCCACATCAAGCTCGCCCGCGGCGACCTCAACCGCTACTTCGCCTTCGGCGGCTACGGCTCCGACTCCCGCGACCGCACCGAGCTGACGAAAAAGGCTCTCGAGCGCGGGCAGGAGGTCTCCGGCCATCCGCTCGAGCATGCCGAGACGATCGCCGTCGGCGACACCCCGCGCGACGTCCGCGCCGGTCACGGCGCCGGCATCCGCGTGGTCGGCGTCGCCACCGGCTCCTACGCGGTCGACGAACTCACCGACGCCGGCGCCGACTGGGCGATCGAGAACGTGAAGGACGGCTTCCCGGCTTAGGACTTGCTGCAGCGCGCCTGGTAGATGTTCAAGAACCCGTTTTCGAAGCCGTTGCGGGCCATCCGCAGGTAGAGGCGCCAGACCCGCATCCGTTCCGCGCCGGCGAGGCGCGTCCCCTCCTCGCGGTTGGCGTCGAGGTTCTGCGCCCAGTGCTTCAGGGTCTCCGCGTAGTCGGGGCCGAAGTCCTCGACGTGGTGGACGACGAAGCCCGCCCGTTCCAGCGCCAGCAGGTTGCGCGAGAGGTGGAGCGGGGCGGCGTCGGGGAAGACGTAGCGCTCGGAGAAGTCGCCGGCCTCGGGGTCGGTGTGGCGGAGGCGGGTGATCCCGTGGTTGAGCAGGCGCCCGCCGGGCTCGAGCAGCCCGGCCAGGGTCTGCGCGTAGAGGTCGATGTTGGCGGCGCCGACGTGCTCGACCATGCCGATGCTGGCGATCGCGTCGAACTTCTCACCGGTGCCGGCGAGGTCGCGGTAGTCCATCACCCTGATGTCGACACGGTCGGCGACCCCGGCTTCCTCGGCCCGCTGCCGCGCCTTTTCGGCCTGCGGCGGCGAGAGGGTGATGCCGACGACGTCGGCGCCGTACCTGGTCGCCGCCCAGAGCGGGAAGCCGCCCCAGCCGCAGCCGACGTCGAGGATGCGCTCGCCCTCCTTGATCGCGAGCTTGCGGGCGACGGTGTCGAGCTTCTCCTCCTGCGCTTCCTCCAGCGTCCTCTTCTCGCCGCCGCGCCAGATCGCGCAGCTGTAGACCATCGTCGGCCCGAGGAAGAGTTCGAAGAACTCGTTGGAGACGTCGTAGTGGTGGCGGACGGCGCGGGCGTCGCGCTCCTTGCTGTGGCGCTTGCCGCTTGGCCGCAGCTCGGCCGCCGGGCGCGGCGGGGGCTTGACGATCCCCATCGCCCGCACCGCGGCCAGCATCAGCGCCCGCTGGTCGGCGCCGTCGAGCGAGGGGGCCTGCCAGCCGTCGAGGACGCGGATCACCTTGTCGATGTCGTCGACCTCGAGCTCGCCGCTGACGTAGGCGCGGCCCAGGCCGAGCTGACCGGGCGCCCGCAGCGCATGGGCGATCGCCCGCGGCGAGCGGACGCTGAAGACGGGGCCGTCGTCGGAGGTGGAGGGAAGCTTGGAGCCGTCCCAGAACTCGATCGTGAAAGGCCGCTCCGGCAGACGCGTTTCGATCTCCCGACGCAGCGGCGCGGTGTTTGCGAAGGGCATCGCCGGGGGACCCTACAACTTCCGATCGAGCGGCTCGACTAGGAACCTTCAACCCCGGCCCGTATGATCGGCTCGCATGACGACCGTAGGCCCGCTGCCCTCCGACATCCAGCCCGTAGAGAACGAGACCCGGGACCGGATCATCACCGGCCTGGTCACCATCGTCCCGTTCATAGCCGTCTTCGTCGCCGGCTGGCAGGTGTGGGGCAGCGCCCTGAACTGGACCGACGTCTTCCTCTTCGTCGGGATGTACTTCCTCACGGGGCTCGGGATCACCGTCGGCTTCCACCGCCTTCTCACCCACCGTTCCTTCAAGACCTACCCGTGGCTGCGCGGATTGTTCGGGATCCTCGGCTCGGCGGCGATCGAGGGGCCGGTGATCTCCTGGGTCGCCGACCACCGCAAGCACCACACCTTCTCCGACGAACACGGCGACCCGCACAGCCCCCACGTCGACCACGGCGGCGGCTGGAAGGGGGCGATGAAGGGCCTCTTCCACGCCCACGTGGGCTGGATCTTCATCCACACCCAGCGCGGCAACAAGGAACGCTTCGCTCCGGACCTGATCAAGGACCCGGTGATCAACTGGGTCGACCGCACCTTCATCTACTGGGCGATCCTCGGCCTGCTGCTCCCCTTCTTCCTCGGCTGGATCATCGGCGGCACCCTCGTCGCCGGCCTCACCGGGCTGCTCTGGGGCGGCCTGGTGCGGGTCTTCGTCCTCCACCACTTCACCTACAGCATCAACTCGCTCTGCCACACCTTCGGCCGCCGCGAATTCGAGACCACCGACCACTCGCGCAACCTGGCCCTGATCGCGATCCCGACGCTCGGCGAGGCCTACCACAACAGCCACCACGCCTTCCCGACCTCCGCCACCCACGGCCTGCGCTGGTGGCAGGTGGACATCTCCGCCCTGATCATCGACGGCCTCGAGAAGGTCGGCCTGGTCTGGGACGTGGTCAGGGTGAGCCCGGAGCGGATGGCTTCAAAAGCCGCTTAGCCTGGCCTCGCGCGGTTCTGCTTCGTATCTGAGAGCAGATATTCTCAAGTCAGGGGTTGCCCTGAGCTAGCTGAGGGGATACCCTTAGCTGCACAAAGCAAGCGGAGGCGCGCCACTTCGATTGATCTCTGGCGGCGCGCCTCCATCACTACGCAAAGGAGTCTAGACATGGTCGCTGAGACCTATAGCCGTACCCTCCGGGCGCTCAAGGTGGGCGAGCACGAGGCGGTGGCCGCCGTCCCCGTTGCCGAGTTCCTCGACCTCACGGTGCCGGCTCGCGCCTTCCTGCCCAAGGGGACCGACGACCCGCTGATCAAACGGCTTGTCGAGGAGATGGCCGAGCTCCACGATCTGATCCAGCGCGATCTGACCGGGCAGAAGCTGAAAAACGCTCGCGGCAAACTGGCCGACTACCTCGTCCGGGAGTGGCTCTCGGAACCCGAGGAGGGGCCGAGCCCCGGAGTGATGGGGCCGTTCATCGTCGTAACCCCGACGCCCCTGGAGTTCGTCGACGAGAACGAGCTCGGCATCCGCGCGGGGCACAAATTCATCATCGAGGACGGCGAGTCCCGCGGCGAGTCGTTTCTCTGGCTCCTGGAACAGCCGGATGTGCCTGAGGAGCTGATCGACAGGATGCTCTCCAAAGAGATCACGATGGTCATCCACCACGGCGTCCCGGTCGAGATGGCGGGGAAGTGGTTCGCCGACATCAACGGCCGTGGCGTCCAGGTCAACGCCAACCTGATCGTCGCCCGCGACCTCACCGATCCCTACCGGGACATCGCCCGAGCGGTGTTCCCCGCGCTCGACGCCCCCCTCGAGCAGAAGGCGCGGCAGGTCAAAGCAACCGCGCCGGAGGTCTTCACCGTCCTCCAGGCTCGGCTCGCGGTCACGGCGCTCGCAAAGGGGCCCGGGGCCGTCGGCTACGGTGCCGGCCGCATCCCCGAGGAGGGGGTGGACCTGGACGAGTTGGAGATGGCGGCCACCGAATGGTTCGGCCACGTCTTCAAGACCCTCGGCATCTCGGCGTTCAAGGACAAAGGAAAGGTTCTGCGCTCGGTTCCGATGCTGGCGGCGATCGGCGCGATCGGCCGGGCCTATTACGACGGCGACGAGAAAGCCCGCAAAGCGGCGCGACGGGTGATCGAAGACCGGACGATCGATTGGAGCACGGGATCGCACTGGGACGGCATCTGCGGGAAGACCAACCCGAATACGGGGAAATTCGCGGTCGGCTCAGCCAAGGAGTACGGAAACGCCGCCTTCAACGCATTGACCAAGGTCGGCACCGATACCTACCGCCGGATCCGCGCGCAGGAGGCGAAGGCCGCCTGATCAGGGTGCTTCGTCTGCTTCGTACCAGTCGATCCACCGGTCGCATGCCTGGCCGAGCGGCACCGTCCGGTGCGGCTCGGCCGGCACCGCGACCAGCTCGCCGACGTAGGCCTTGCCGTCGTAGCCGGCCAGGCTCTGCAGGGCGCTTGCCTCCTCGGCGCTGACCGCGAAGCGGATCCTGCCGCCCTTGCTCCGGTAGCGGCCGGCGGGCCAGAACTGGCCGTTGTTGCCGAGGCTGATCGTGTTCGGGCGCTGCCCGTCCAGCGCCGCCTTCAGCTCTTCGCTGAACCCGGGCGCCGAGAGGGTGAGATCGAAGGGGGAGAAGTACTGGAGCGAGAGGTTCCAGGCGCCCGCCGGCAGCCGCAGCGACTGCGAGGTCTCCGCCCCGGTCTCGAGGACGCTGCCCTCGCCCCAGTCGTCTTTGTGGCCGATCACCGCGTCGGGGAAGAGCCCGGCCCGGCCGCGGTTGGCGAGGAGGATCCGGATCTCGGGCGCGTCGCAGCCGGCGAGGGCCGCCGCCTCGGTGCCCTCGAGCAGGACGTGGCGGTTCTCCGGCGTCTCCCCCGTCCGTTTCCAGAGCACGAAGGAGGGGGTGGCGGCGACGCGCTTGAAGTTGGGCGGCGCCTGGCTGTTCCAGGCTGCGCGGCTGGTGATCACGTAGGGGAAGCGGTCCAGCGTCCCGCGTGAGAAGGAGTCGAAGTCGATCGGGCTGTAGGCGTCGCCGGTGTCGAACGGCTTCTCCGCGTTGGGGGAGACGGCGTCGTCGGGAAACTCGACCAGCGGCACGTGGGTGTCGGCGCCCATCAGCTCGTAGGCGGCGAAGCGATCCTGGCCGGCGTAGAGGACCGGCTTCCCGTGCAGCTTTGGCAGGAAGGCTCGCAGCTCGGCTCCGTGCCCCGCCGGTCCCACCGGCGCGTCCCGCAGAGCCAGGAAGCTCGAGTAGACCGCGCCGCCGATGAACGCCACCGCCAGCACCGCCCACCCAACCCGCACAACTCCCGCCGACGGGCCGATTTCCGGATACATAGGGCGGTTTTCGGCCCGTCGGCGGTAGACGCGCGGGAATTCCTCCAGCAGGGGGCGGACGATCACGAGCATCGATAGGGGGGCGAGGATCATCAGCGCCTTGGCCTGCGAGTAGTCGCCGGCCGAGGGCAGCGAGACCAGGTAGAGGAGGGCGCTGGCGCCGAGGGCGATCGGGATCGTCGCTTCGCGGCGGCTGACCCACCAGGCGACGCCGACGAGCAGGGCGAGGATCGAGATCGTCCCCGCCAGGCCGGGCAGGCGGGCGCCGCCGGCGGCGTCGAGGCGGTAGTTGGAGGCGGGCCAGATTCCCAGCGCCTCCAGCGGCGAGACCGGCCCGTAGGTGTTGCTGCCCGCCACCTTGTTGAAGGCGCCGACGAAGCCGAACGGCCCGACCACCGTGACCAGGACCGCGATCCCGGCCAGCGCCGCCAGTGCCGCCAGCGTCAGCGGCCGCAGCAGGAAGCGCAGCAGCGCGCGCGGCCGCAGCGCCGCGCGTACGGCCGGCAGGGTCAGGCTCCAGAGGGCGAGGATCGCCACCGGCCAGGCTACGCCGGCGAAGCTGTAGGAGAAGAAGACGCCGCCGATGAGCGCCAGCGGGGGCAGCGCGAAGAGCAGGCGCTTGCCCCAACCAGTGGGCAGAGCCTCGAACCTCGTCAGCCAGATCGCGAAGGCGAGGATCAGGAGGGCGGCGGCGGTCTCCTTGAAGGCGGCTTGGGCGTAGTAGGAGGCGGCGAGGTAGGGGAGGGCGACCATTGCCGCGGCGATCGTGCGCCGGCCCGGCGTCAGCGTCCGCAGCGCCCCGAGCGCGGTCAGGCCGGTCATCGCCCCGATCGCGACGATCTCGCCGAGGAAGGCCTGGCCGAGGCCGATCCCCGGCACGGCAGCGGTCGCCACCGCCAGCCCGTGCGGGCCCAGCGGGTACCCCGGCTCCGCCGCCGGCCCGAAGCCGCTGCGCAGCCACTCCGCCCAGGCGAGGTGCAGGCCGAGGTCGTTGTTGAAGCCGACGCCGAGCAGCCCCCAGCGGGCGCTGACCGCGAAGGGGATCGAGAGGGCGACCAGGACGACGAGCGCCACCGGCAGGCCTTCCCGCCAGGCCCCCGGCGCCCGGCAGTCGAGCCGCCAGACGATCGCGGCGGCAACCGCCACGAGCAGCACCACCCCGATCGTCGCCGAGGTTCCGTGCCCCGGCGCCCGCGCCAGCAGCCCGGTCACCGTCAGCACGGCGCCGAAGCCGACCGCCGGCTCCAGCCAGGACCACTCCCGCCTGCCGGCAAGCGAGAGAACGGCCCGGCCGACCAGCAGCGAGACGGCGCCGATCAGCGCCGCCGAGGCGTAGGTCGCGATCATCAGGCGCTGGAACTTAAGGCAGCGGGCGCTTTCAGTACTTCTCGGCGGCGCGTTCGAGCGTCTCGCGCAGGTTCTCGCCGCGCAGGGGATGCTCGTGTCCGGGCGCCACCACCCGCGGTTCCAGCGCCGCCAGTCGCCGCACCGACTCCTTCGCCTTGGCGTGGTCCCAGGCCCAGGCCGGGTGAGGGACGCTCGCCTCGCCCTCCGGCAGCGGTTTCAACCGCCCCGAGTCGACCAGGTAGACGACGTCGCTGACCAGGGCGACCCGGTCGCTCTCGCGCCAGAGGCCGATCAGCCCGGGAGCGTGGCCGGGGAAGTGCAGGACCTTGAAGCCGGCGACTTCGTCGCCCTCGATCACCGTGTCGGCGATCCGCACGGCTCCCCCGTCCCAGCGCCGCAGCAGGAAGGGGTAGATCCAGCGCACCCAGGCCACCGGCAGCTGCGAGAGGTCGAAGTAGGGCGCGAGCGCGGCGTCGCTTTCGGCGTCGGCCTTTTCGTCGGGGTGGCAGAGGACCGGCACGTCCATGTAGGGCGCGGTGCCGCGGTGGTCGGCGTGGGCGTGGCCGAGGACGACCCGCTTCAGCCCGCCGAGCTCCTGCGCCGCGGCCTTCGCCTTCCTGCGCATCGCCTTGGTGCCGGCGTCGAACTGGACGACCCCGTCGCCGTCCTCGATGAAGTAGATGTTCATCGCCCCGCGGAAATCGCCGCGCAGCAGCCAGACTCCCTCTGCAACCTTCTCCAGCGCCACGGGTCCCACCCTAGCGCGCCGAATAGGGTTCGCCCATGCCCTGGATCTGGAAGGCCGGGATGGCGGTCCTGATCGCCTGCCTCGTCGCTGCGATGGTGATCGGGATCTACCGGCTGGCGACCACGCCGACGGAAATTCTCGGCGACGGGTTCCGTGGCCTCCCCGCGAAGCAGCGTTAGTATCGGGCCTCGTTCAGCGACTGACGAAGGAGGCGGCGTGTTCACTCGCATCGTGGTTGGGACCGATGGCTCCGAAACGGCCGCCGGGGCGGTGCGCCAGGCGATCGAGCTGGCCAAGCTCTCCGGCGCCCAGCTCAGCATCGTCAGCGCTTATGCGCCCGTATCGGGACGCCGGGTCTCGGGGGAGCAGCAGCAGGCCCCCACCGACGTCCAGTACGAGATCGGACCGCGCGAGGACGTCAACCTCGTCCTCGACGCCGCCGCGGCGGAGGCGAAGAAAGAGGGGGTCGAAGTCCAGACCCATCCGGTCGAGGCCGATCCCGCCGACGCGATCCTCAACGTCGCCGAAGAGACCAAGGCCGACCTGATCGTCGTCGGCAACAAGGGGATGACCGGCGCCCGCCGCTACCTGCTCGGCAGCGTCCCGAACAACGTCTCCCACCACGCGCCCTGCAGCGTGATCATCGTCCGCACCACCTAGCCGCCAGGAGGAGGAGGCGGCCCCTGGCCGGCCGGGTAGAACTTCGGCCAGCCGGTCGCCTGGGCGGCGTCGATCAAGCCCGCGCCCTGCTGCGTGGGGGGAAACCCGAGGTCGCGGGCGGTGTGCCGCAGTCGCTTCCTCACCGCGTCCACCCGCTCCTCGGGTGAGAAGACAGGATTGATCGTGCGGCTGGCGAGGACCATCGCGGCGACGCCGGAGACGTGGGCGGCGGCCATCGAGGTGCCGACGTACTTGGGGGGAATCGCGAAGGTCGTGGTGCTTTCGGAGAGCAGGGTCACCTGGTAGATCGGGCGGGCGGCGACGGAGCGGCAGCGACGCCGGGGAACCCCGCCCCCCGGGGCGACGAGGTCGATCGCCTCGCTCGCCAGCGAGTACTTGCCGAGGCAGGCGCCCTCGGTGGTGCCGCCCACCCCGATCACCCGGGGTCCCGTTGCCGGGGCCGAGACGCAGGCCTCGGAGCCGCGGTTGCCGGCCGAGGCGACGGTGACCACCCCTCGTTCGTAGGCTTCGCGCAGCGCTTCGTCGATCATCGACACCTTCGCGCCGCACTCGAAGTTGAAGCTCATGTTGATCACCTGGGCGCCGTGGGCGACCGCGAACCGGATCCCCTTGGCGATCTGCGAGGCGTAGCCGAAGCCGGCGCGGTTCAGTACCCGGACGGGCATCAGCTTTGCCCCGTAGGCGAGCCCGGTGACCCCCAGCCCGTTGTCGGTCTTCTCGGCGATCGTGCCGGCGACGTGGGTCCCGTGCCCGCTTTCGTCGAGCGGGAAGCGGTCGCGGCTGACGAAGTCGTGTCCGGGGACGAACTGCTCCGCCCCGAAGTCGGGGCTGCGGCGGAACTCGGTCCCGAGGGACCGGTAGGCGATCCCGCTGTCGAGCACCGCGACGACGACCCCGGAGGCGCCCGGCCGGCCGACTTCGATCAGGTTCTGCCAGGCCCCCACCGCGTCGATCCCGCCGGGGGAGACCGGCAGGCCACCGCCGCTTTCGGTGGGGGAGAGGAAGTTCCACTGCCGGTAGGCCCAGTTGCCGGTCGAGGTCGAGGAGCTGGCCGTGTCCAGGAGGGTGCCCGAGTCGTTGGGATCGAACGGTTCGCCGACCACCGAAGCCGAGGCGACGTAGTCGGGCTCGGCGTAGACGACGTTCGGGTTCTGGCGCAGGGATTTGGCGGTCTGCAAAACCCCGGCGCCGGGGGCGAGGACAATCCGCCGCCCGCTCCGCTGCCCCTCGAACTTGACCAGCAGCTGTCGCGGGGCGAACTCGCGGGCCGGCGAGAGCCCGGTCTGGGCGGCCGCAGGGGCGGTGGCCAGCGCCAGGCTCGCCATCGCCGTCAGCGGCAGGAGGGATCGCAGAAGTCGTCTCATCTGTTTCGGGGCCGCCGGAATCCCCGCCTCCGACGTGCCAGTTCACAAACACCGCGCTGCCGCGGAAGTTGCCGCGAGACATACTCCCGCATCGTGGACGCGAGCAACTTCGAGGCGGCGATGGAGGTCGCGATCGAGGAGGCGCGGAAGGCCCAGGCCCACGGCGACGTGCCGATCGGGGCGGCGGTCTTCCGCGACGGCGAGCTGCTCTCGCGCGCCGGCAACGAGCGGGAGCTGCGGCGCGACCCCACCGCCCACGCCGAGGTGCTGGCGATCCGTGCCGCCGCCGAGGCCCTCGGCGGCTGGCGGCTGCCGGGGACGACGCTCTACGTCACCCTCGAGCCCTGCGCGATGTGCGCCGGGGCGATCGTCCTCGCTCGTATCCCGACGGTCGTCTTCGGGGCCCCCGACCCCAAGGCCGGCGCGGTCGGGAGCGTCCTCGACGTCCTTCGGGAGCCGGCGCTCAACCACCGGCCGGAAATCGTCGGTGGCATCCGCGAAGCCGAGTGCGCGGCGCTGCTCCGCGACTTCTTCGCCAGCCGCCGTAGCTGAGCACCCAATACCCTGTGGGGACCCGGAGAGGTGTCCGAGTGGCTTAAGGAGCGCGATTGGAAATCGCGTGGGCGGGGTTAACCCGCCTCGTGGGTTCGAATCCCACCCTCTCCGCTACGCATAAGTAGCGGGTTGCCCCTCTGGGTACGCCCCGGTCCGATTGAGCTCAACTCTATACTCCCTTGAGTAATGGAGCTCTTGATGCGCTTCGTTGCACCCTGAGAGGGCCGGCATTTCTTGGCCGATGATGCCGGTCCTCTCCCTCTCCCTGCGCAGCCGGTTCAACAAACCGGTGCGTAGGTCAAGAGTAGCGATTCAGGCTTGCCGCAGTGCTGGGATCGACGGGCGCCGGGCAGCCGGCTCGGAGCGGTAGTCGTCGAGGGAGACGACGATCGCCTCGGACTCGGGCAGCGGTGCTGCGGGTCGCTCCCCACGCAGCCGCTCGTGGCTGCAGACCACGTAGCACCACTCCATCAGCTGCAGCCTCGCGTCGGGGTCGATTTCGAGGATCGTCGCCCCGACCAGGAACCGCCCTTCCGCTTCGCGGCAGGTCCTGACTTCCACCCTGGCGGCCACCTCGTGCTGCTTTCCGGCCGCGTCGGCCAGCTCGAGCAGGGCAGCGGGCTGGCTGCCCACCGCCATCGGTGCCGCCGCGACCATCCCGAGGCCGGCGGCCGAGGCGTCGACCAGGCGGGCGGGGGTGTGGGCCTCGTTCGTGTAGAGGTTCGCTTCCGCGTCCCCCTCGAAGCGGTAGACGAGCCGCCGCTGGCGACGCCGCCCCACCGCCAGCGTCGTCGCCAGCAGCCGGCGCAGCTCGAAGAGCCCGAGCAGGGGAACGACGACGGCGGCGATGCCCGGCAGGTCGGGCAGCGGGCCGACGCCGGCGAGGTCGAGCAGGCGCAGCAGGGTTCCGACCCCCAGCAGCGCCGTGCAGAAGAGGACCAGGTGGAGCTTGCGCACCGCCTCCAGGCCACCGCCGTCGCGTCCCTGCTTCGGCGTCACCTTGAAGGCGGTCTTGCCGGGGACGACGGCGCAGCGCAGGGCGCGGGTGTAGATCTCCATCGTCAGCAGCTCGTAGTGGACGGACTCGGGGATCCGCATGTAGCCGCGGGCGAGCGCCGCGCCGGCGCCGAGGTTGAGCATCAGCGAGGGCACCCACAGCGCCGCCAGGGCGGCGACGCTGATCTTCATCGGCAGCTCCCCGGTCCAGAGCACGAGGCCGAGCGTGAGCAGGAGCAGCAGCCGCATCGGCGGCGCCAGGTAGGCGAGCAGGCTGGCGAGGAAGGAGAGTCGCTGCAGCGGGCTCAGCGATCGCGCCCGCAGCGGCGACTCCGGCAGCCTGAAGACGGCGAGGTTCCCCCGCGCCCAGCGGTCGCGCTGGAGCAGGTAGCCGTCGAGGTCGTGCGGCGCCAGCCCCTGCACCAGGACCTCGTCGTGATAGCGGCTGCGCCAGCCGTGGCGCAGGAGCCGGATCGTCGTGTGGAAGTCCTCGGCGATCGTCTCCGTCGCCACGCCGCCGATCGCGAGCAGGGCGTGGCGGTTGATCAAGGCCGCCGAGCCGCACCAGTAGGCGGCGCCGTGGCGGTCCTTGCCGGGGCAGATGACCCGGTAGAAGAGCGATTGCTCATGGCGGCCGACGACGTAGTGCTGGACCGAGTCGTGGTTGAAGAAGTCGTGCGGGGTCTGCACGATCGCCATCCGCTCGTCGTCGAAGTAGCCGACGAGGGCGTCGAGCGCGTCGGGCATCGGCACGTGGTCGGCGTCGAGGACGAGGACGAGGTCGCCGTCGGTCCGCGGCAGCGCCGCGTTGATGTTGCCGGCCTTGGCGTGGGCGTTGTCGGGGCGGGTCAGGTACCCGGCACCGGCCAGCTCGGCCAGCTCGCGCATCTCCGGCCGCCGCCCGTCGTCGAGCAGGTAGGTGGTGTGGGGGTAGGTGAGCGCGCGGCAGCCGGCGAGGGTGGCCATCACCACCTCGGCCGGCTCGTCGTAGGTGCAGACGTAGACGTCGACCTTGCGGCCGGGCGTGGCCGGGGGCCGCTGCTGAGGCTGCCGCGACCAGGAGAACCAGGTGAGGACGGCGAGCGCGTAGAGGCCGTAGATCTCCGTCGCCAGCAGCATCGCGAAGGCGATCGGGTTCGCCCCCTCGCCGCTCCAGCCGATCCGCCAGGTGAGGTAGCCGAGCCCCCAGATCAGGGCCAGCAGCGCCAGCGTCCGCAGCAGGCGGGGATGGCGATCGAAGAACTGCCCCAACGGCGTCTGCCCATCAGCGGCCACGTAGAGCTTCTCGGCATCCAGGAGG
>Ga0247774_1000022_pt1 | contig 65914 bp, 62 predicted proteins | sample UWRJL001104B6_FD_179933 | JGI IMG/M metagenome (GOLD analysis project Ga0247774, IMG submission 179933) | Plant litter microbial communities from Arlington Agricultural Research Station in Wisconsin, United States - UWRJ-L001-104B-6 | ecosystem: Environmental > Terrestrial > Plant litter >...
GATATCCCCGGGCTTGATAGTGTGCGGCTTGGCCAGCTTCTTGAGCGGTAATCCGATGCCGAACCCTTCCATCTCGAGCTCCAGGCCGCCCAGCATGGCCCTCGCGCCGATGAGGAGGAAGACATAGCGTTCGTTCGCGCCATTGACGTGCTGGTCCCGGAGCTCGATGCCCAGGTCGGTGATGGAGATGTTGGCAAACGATTTCTTGAGGGCTCCATGCGTGGGTCCTTCCTCGGCCGGGGTATTGGGAGCTTGCATGAGTTGGTTCCTGCCCTTGGAGTTGTTCTTAGACGTTGAGGCCCCACCGAAGAGGTGGTCGAGGACGATGCGGCCGTCTGAGATGACCATGAAGTGGTGGCCGCCGCGGACTACTACTTTGGCCGGAGTGTTGGTGGGAGGTGGGGTCTGCGGTGTTGAGGACGTTGCTTCTCGCACCAAGATGAAGTCGGTTGGATCAAGCATCTAGGTGAAAATTAGCAAGACACTGGATAGAATTTGCGGTTTCACTCTACCTTATTAATCTCTGCAATTTCTACCGACGTGAGTCCAGTTTTGGCCGGATCAGGCGGCTGGGTCGTCGTTGTGGGCGGCTTGTCCTGCACGAAAATATAGTCTAGCGCATCAATCGGAGGCACAATCTCGCCAACAACAGGCACGTTTTTGATGGACGGCAAACCCCCAATTCTCAAGCGAATGTACCGCTTCACGTTCGTCGGCAAGTTTGTGCCCTGCTTCGGCTTCGTCTTGTACTGGGCAAACACAGCCGTCAGAGTCCCTAAGCCGGTGTGGATCTGCGCCTCGAGAACCATGATAATAGCGTCGCTCGTAGACTTGAGCTGCAGCTTCAACGCATTGCCCGTCTCATCCTCCTTTGGGACCACATAATCCGACAAGAGAGGAAGCTCCTGGAGCGACTCGATGAGATGGTCATCCTCGTCACCGGGAATCAGCCCCGCAATAACATCAAGTAGCGATGACCCCTCGTTCCCACGATCCAACGTCGCCGTAAACGACCACCGGCTTTCGCGCAGAGTGGATCTTGGCTTCGGAGTTGAGACGTGGTTGTACTGGAACATCAGCCGGATCTTAGGGTCCTTAGCCCCCAACTCAACAGTCCCCGCAACGTTGAGCGTCCTATCTTCTGCGGCGTTGTGCGGGTGAGAGTACCTCACACCGAGATACGGCACCGCCAAGCTCTCGAAGAGCCCCGCGAGCGTGTCACCGTCTTCTTCGGGAAAGTAGTTACCTGCCAGCTCGGCGAATCGGAGGTCGCGGACCTCGCCCGCGAGGAGCCACGAGCCGCTCTCTCCATTCGTCCAGGACCCGGCCAGCGTGAGGCGAGCGTCGGAGGTTTCGCTGAGGGACCACTCCGCACCGAGGCTGATGGCCCATTGCGGGGCTAGCTTGTCTTTCTGTGAGAACGAGGCGCGGACGGCGACAGAGCTCGGAACGGCAAGGGGGAGGTCTTTGAGCTGTGCCGAGGCACGAAGGTTGCCCTGGACCTCGCGACTGCCTGCACCGCCGACGAGGCCACCATCGATGTGGCAGTCTGTGAGTATCAGATGCAGTCCGTCGTTACTTGGAGTGGGATTGTCGGTAAGGGTCTTGATGTCCGTTTGTGCCCCTGATCCAGAGTCCTGGATCTCGTCCCAGTCCGCTGTCCAAGGGAGAAATAGGGGGTGGGATGGGCGTTTGTACAAGTCGGCACTGATGCGGGGCTGCGGAAAGGAGAGCGCCACGAGGAAATCCATGCCGAAGAGCTTGAATAGACATGAGAGCTTGATCTTGTAGCTCCTTGGTCCGCCAAAGGAGACGTCAACCCTAAATTTAGTGCCACTGATGGAACCCTGGCTGCCGCTGGATGGGGCTGTATCTTGCGTGGGGATGAGGTACTTGGACGAATCCGCCAATTTCAGGTCTGTCACGTCAACGTCTAGTGCATCGATGGTCTTGACGCGTTCGGTCGTGGCGCCGAGGCTCTCGGAGTCAATCTGAAAGATGACGCGCCGGCTGGTGTCGGCCTCGAATATGATCCAGAACTGGAAACCTTCCTGGACTTTGACGTATATAATGGTCTGTGAGATGACGTTGGAGACGTACTTCCCGGCGTTGGATGGAGGGGCACTATCTTCTTCGGGCTGTGTGCCGCCTAGTTGAACTGTGGTCGACTTCCTGATGTTCGTCAACGTCACCTCAACAGGTGGGGTTGGGAGGTTTGAAGAGGGAATTAGCTTCTTTGCAATCTTTAGGATGCTGCTGATGTGCTCTTCCCCTATCACCTTGACTGTCAGCCGAAGATACGCCGTCGTAAATGCGTCAGCCTGGAGAAACAAGCCACTTTTGTCCACATCGATCTCGCCCTTGGGATTGAACCCTCCGAAGTTTAGGTCACCAGCGGACGGAACGAAGACCTTCAGCAGGCCCTCAACGTTGAGGTCGACGGGATCCGTTCCATCTTGCTCTGGCTTGAGCCACAACATGCCGTATTCTTTGGCGAGGAACGTGTCGTCGGCCTGGAGCGGATGCGTGCTGAAAGTGACCTCGGTGTCTCGGCCAGGTATGTTGAGAGAGGCGCTAACCTTGGCGTCGCCAGTGCTTTGGAAAGATACGCCCACGGCTGATATCCCCAAGCCTATTCCCGGAAGGCGATTTCCCCATGCATCACTCTCAATGGTGTACGATTCCTCGTCCCCATCGGCGACGACGTACCCGTTAGGGAGTAGCGAGACAAATTCTCCCAACACGGTGCCGGCTGCAAGCTCTGCAGATTCGACGGTGACGCCTGGCTTGCTGGCCGAAACGGTTGTTCCGGATGGGACCAGTACGGTGCACTCCTCGGCAAACTCGAGATCGGCCGGAGGCGGAAGGCGGAACACTCTATTCTTTACCCAAAGCGGCTTGTCATCCAGGGCAGTTACTTCCAAGTCAAGCAGGCGCATTGGTTCAGTATCGTCAGGATCTTTGTCATCCATCTGCGTGGAGTCGGCAGCGGCAGGAATAGGTTTGGAGTCTGGGGCTGTGGCGGTGATGACCTCCCCTGCCTCTGCGACGAACAAATGGGCCGGACCGTACCCAACACCAACGAGTGAGTAATCACCTAGGAGACGCCTTGCTTCGACTGTATTTTCGCCGAGCTGAAACCAAATGGCCTTCTCCCGCTGATTATCCCCTCGCGGGAGTTGGACATCGCATATTTGCGGCCATATCTCCGAGATGTGTCCCGCGAGGCGACTGTACTTGTCCTTTGCATCGTTGGTGGGGTCGTCTGCGGACTTTTGGGCATCAAGGCTGTCGGTGAATACACGGTAGCTGGCCAAGGGATCGGGAAGCTGGCCCGCCATCCTAGCTAGATAATCTCCGGGTGTATCTGTCCCATCCGTGCCTTTGGCGGCTTTGAAGGCGGAGGCATTGATCCAATCTACGTCGAGGACCGGTTTGCCCGTCAGATTTGCCACGGATGTAGCCTTTTTCGGGTCGCGGATCCAAAAGGGGAGACGAGGGGTTATGAAAAAGCTGTCCAGACCCGGGAGGAGCGCCAGAAGTTCCTCGTCGGTAATGTCTGACGGTCCAGTTGCTGGTTTCTTAAATGGTGGGTCTTTGCGGATGCTTTCGAGAACAGAATCGATATCAACGATGCCGGAGTCGGAAACGACGGCTGATTCGAGAAGGTAGCGGGTCCAAAAGGCGTGTTGTCCGTACAGCATGAGGATAGTTTCCACATCTAAGATTGAGAAAAGGGGTAAGTCCGAGGCACACAATTTGAGTATGCTTTTGCGTACCTGGATGTCGCTTTGCACCATACTGGGACGGTGAAACAAAGTAATATCGGGATTGCAGAGCATTGAGCAGACCACTGCTTGCCGCACCTCGAGACCCGTGTCTACGGCTTCTGTTAGCCAGATCGAGGGCGGACAAGGGATCCATTTCTTACCTGCTGAGCTTCATAGCCTTGCCGAAGCAAGTAAAATCTGTTGGACTCCCACCTGTCCCCACGCTTGCACTACGAATCGACTGCACGAGCCATGTCGCGATCGCATTCTCGACGACCAAAGTCGTCTTTACCAATTAGTATGGGTTACCACAGCCGATACTACTTTTGGAGTGACCATAGTGAGGAACCAGAATGATTCAAACTTACATCGCCCCCAGAATAATGCAAAACATCAAATCCCTTGCTCTTGGCCCTCTCAACAAGCCCGATGGTAACAATAGACCTCGAGTTGTCATCCGGCGTGGCATTCACAACGCCAGGGGGCGTAGGAGTCCCAGGCGTCTTGCTACTGTCAAAGTTGGGTTTAAGTGAGAAAGCCGGCTTTGTCATGGTAGGGCGCAAGTTTCCGAGAACGGCCAAGTTGCCGGCTACTATGAAGAAGCCAGGACTCTTGGCCGAGGTTCCAGTGTTTCGGATCTTTAGTCCGAACTGCTCGACGAGCTGCAACGGGCTGCTGACGCTCTTCCAGTCATCTGGCTTGGTGCCTGTGAAGAGATCGACGCCGAGGTACAATTCGTGGCTGTGGAACACGTCACCAAGTTGTGTAAGGAGGACGTTCTTCTTTGATAACCCAGTGGATGTGACGATATCGACGTTCACGGCCAGGCTGGCTTTTATGCTCGCTGTACCGTTGAGTGCCTGAAGGGCTACTAGTGCATGCCTCGCGTCAACCTCCAGGGGTCCAAGCCTGTCCAGTTGAGCCGTACTGGACTTGACTGGATGAGCAACATAGAACCGCGTGGCAGTTTCGAAGCCGGACCGCCGTTCAAAGCCCGAGATCGTCATCTCGAGCGACGTTCCGGTGTTTCCCGGGAGAGCCTGCCATGCTTCTGGTGCTGCCGGTGCCGCAGGCGTTCCTTGGCTCGTGCCGGATTTCGTATACTTGAGATACCAACAGGGAATAATCACCGCCTCAGGAGGGTTCTGCAGCTGCGTGGCCGGGAGGGCGCCATTACTGGTAAGGATAAACTTTCCAGAGAGGACGCTGCTCCAAGTAAGCGTTGGCGGAAAGCTTAGCTGGGTCTTCTTCCACTTTTCGAAGCACATCTCAAAGCCTTGTTCAAGTAAACCAAAGACTCCCTCGTAGTGATCGGTATCCCAGTGGCTGATGACAACAGCGTCAAACCTTAACGATTTTGACGGGGTTGTTGTAGGCTTGACATAGTGGGCATCATCCTCGAAGCCCACGCCATCGGCGAATTGGTATCGCTCCTGTATCACGGCGATGACGTCCCGGATGGAGCTGGCCGCCGCACCATGGGGTTTGCCGCCGTCGATAAGGATTGCACGGTGGATGGTTGGTGGGGTCGGCTTGACAGTGGACGGACGGTCGACTTTGCGTTCGGCGAGGAGGTGAATGGCGGACTCGCCTATTGGAACTGAGATATGCCAGGAGTGAACCTCCCATTTGGATTGGGAAGTCATGGCGATTGCACGCTTGGGTGAGAAATTCAGTTAGTTCTGTCAAGCCCACATACTTCAAACCTCGTAAGTGCAATCTCCCACGCTCCCTCGTTCACCTTGATTTCCGATGCCGAAAATCTGCTTCCTTCTACGTCCGCGATCACGTCAAGAACCAAGGGAGAAACGCCCCAGATGGCAAGGCTGTATTCCAATTCCAAAATCTTCTGCCTTGCTGGGAAGTATGGGGTCGACTGGACACTTGTTCGACACGCCTCTCTTCAACCTCCCTCGCAACCCGCTTGGGCTACTTCAAGCCCGCAGACAAGTCCAGTGTCCGTCGTTCCAAAGCCATCCATTGCCAAGAAGGAAAGGAAGGTACCCTCTGTTAAGACCCATCAAGTCGCGACAAGTACCTCCTCTGTTCCTGGCTCAAGAATGAAGGTTGAAACGCATCGGTGTACAGCTGCTTGGGTTTGATCAATTTGGGTTTCACGGCGTCAAAGCCAGCTCTCAACGGCTGATGTAACCTGCCCCGCTAGGCGGCATTTGTGGATTGGAGACCCTGTTAGTCGGGGGTAGGTGCTTGCTCCTGTTCACGCTGAGGCTTGTCGTGCTCTGCATAAGTGACGTTTCCGGCGTGGGGACCTCGCTTTTCAACCAATTGGGATCGCGTGCAGACTCGCTGCATCTCACGAGACCTCCGAATGGAGCCAAGGTTCTGATACATTTTTGGTGCAAGTATCCGTACTGCTGGTGGGTCCTATGCGATCATTTCTCGCCTTTGCCCCAATCCTTGGAGCGAGCAGAGGCCCTGCAGTGGAGCCGGCACAGTTGGAGCCAGCGTAATTCGCGGGGCGACTCTGAGATACTAGCAACCGTGCCGCTATGGCGACATGCACGCTGAACTTGCAGAGACTCCACATAAAACTTACTGATCGTGATCTGATCATGGTGCTGTCGAGCAACATTCTGACATTTATCGTCCACTTACACGCTAATCCCGCTCCTTGAGACACTGGTCCCCCTTCGCCAGCGACAAGTCTCCGAAATCCATCAGTTGTGAAGCCATCGACGCCTTCCAGCTCATTATGGAACGGGTGGTGAAAATAGATTAAACCCCAGAGACCTATGATTGATCAAGCCGTAAGCCGTGGAGCAAGCTGTGGTAATCCCGCCAAACGGGATGCGACCCTACTGGGCAAGCGGTACCTGCGATGCAGAAGTCGCCTGCCATTCAGCTGATAAGAGGCGCACATAACGCTCCAAAAGGGGCGACGAGGTCACATCCGGGACCCATTTTGGCACTGAGCTGCTGTCGAAGAGAGGGGTGTCAGGAAGCTTGGATGCAACCTTGAGAGCTACCAACGAAAAGCTATCGAAGAGCTCCGATAGTGGGAAATGATGGCAAGGAATGTCTAGAATCTCCAATCAGTGAGAAGAGCTAGGAGGAATGCCTCCCCGGATGGTTTCCAGGTTGATGTCATTCCTTCTCCTCTTGACACCTTGTTCTACGAGACCCATTACAGCCTTGTGGGAGGCCATCACAGCGTGGAGTTGCCGCTCCAATACCATACCCCATCCCCAACCCATAAAACATAAACCTCCAGAACCTCTGTTATCAGTTTGAAAAACAATTCAGCACCAAACCCACTCGAATTAACAAGCACCCACGATGTCGACCGAACAAGCTCCCGAACCAAAACCTACCGCCAAACGCCGCTACATCCCAACCTTTAGGCGCTCCTCCCCAACCGCAAGCCCATCCTCATCCTCATCCTCATCAATCCTTAGCCTCCTAACGCTGACGACCCTCGCCCTCCCCCCTCTCCTCTACATCATCACCCTCGGCCTAACCCTGGCGACCATCTACACGCCACACTACGTCCAAGCCGACGTCTTCACCTCCGGCCCCCCCGAGACGGCCGGCCAGTTCCTCAACCGGTCCCAGCACCTGTCCCCCTTCTACACCTGCACCGCCAAGTTCCCCACCGAAGCCGACCCCTTCTTCTTCGAGGAGAAGTGCGTGCGGCGCCCCTTCCTGGGCGACAAGGGCACGCGCGCCTGCGAGGCCACCTTCTCCGACGTCAGCCGCGTCTGCCCCAAGGTCACCGCCGCCGCCGAGCTGTACACGTCGGCCGCCGTCCTCACCGGCCTGGCGGTTTTGCTGTCGGCCGCGTACGCCGTCGCCGCGTGGACGAGGCGCGAGAGGCATGCGTACCACGGCGTGGATGGAGAGGGGACTCGGCGGTCCGAGGGACCGCCGGTGGGCTCGAGGGTGGTGATGCACGCGTTTGGGTCGTTTGCGACGCTGGTGGCCCTGGCAGGATGTGGGTGTCTGGTCATGGGGCAGATTGTCGGGGTGAGCTCGTTGGTGATTGAGGGGAGTCCGGATATTACGGCCTTTTTGGAGACGCAGACGAGGTTTTACTTGGACAAGGGGGCGTTGGACTTTAGCACGGCGGGGTATGTATGTGGGCTTGTGGGGGTGTTTGTCGCGGTTACGAGATGTGGGACGTATTGGAGATGAAGCATGGCGCTGAAAAGACGAGATATCGGAGAAAAAAAGACCAAATACTGTAGAGAGATGGCTGAGATTGGTTCTGAAAGGGAAAAAGGAAGAACTTGGCTGGAGGTCAAGTTGGTGTTTGGATATAATGCGCCCTCATTGGTTAGAACGTTGCCTCTGAAGACAAGACGATAAATATGACAACATTCGACTACAAGTGAATCTTTGGGTATGAGTTCAACACGTAAAGCAAAGTCATAAAAGTTTCCGCTATTATCATGAAGCTTAAACTAGACTGGAACATAAAGACCCCCTCTACCAGCTACTCGCCAGCCCATCAACTCGCTCCAAACTCCTCGCCCAAGCTCTTCACAATCTGTACATAGCCCTCCAACGCCGTATACGGTCCCGGCTCCAACCTCGCCTGCTCCGCATCCGCCCCAACCCCACTGTCAGGATCGATGGCATATGGATTAAACACCGTCTTCCCTTCTTGGTCAAGGTACGGCTGAAGATACACAAACGCCGCCCCACCCCCGTTCTCCGTCCCCGTCGGCGGCGCCAGCGGAAGCTTCACGACCGGCGCCGGAGCGCCGGCCTCGAGGCCCTCGCCGGCATCTTCCTTCTGCTTCAGCGTCTTGCCCACCGTCAGCTTCGCCAGCGTTTCGCTGTACCGCTCGTCGAGACGGCGGCCCGCGTCGAAAGAGGTCGCCACGTCACGGGTGACCAGCAACGGTCCGGCGTGCCAAAAAGCCCACATGCGCTTCAGGGCGCGCTCGACCGTCCAGCCCGGCAGCTGCAAGGCCTTGGTCGGGAGGACGGCGGAAAAGGCGTGGACGGGCAGGAACGGGTCGATGAGGAGGCCGAGGATCCGAAGCTTGTCGTCGTGCCGCTCAAGAGGTTCGCTGGCGCTTTCAGGGGCCTGCCAATACGGTGTATGCCGCGGATAGTTTTCCTTGGTAATAGGAATGCGTGGGTCCATGGCGTCCTTCTTTTCCGGCGGAGCGTCAAAGGCGGGGAATGTGTAGAACTTGTTAACGTTCAGATCCGCGCCGCGCGTTGTAGGATTCGCGTGATCGGGCTGCGAAGGCAAAAAGTAACCGACAAGGCCATCGTAGCGGCGGGCATCGTCCCCAATCTTGACGGGGAATGTGTATCCGTGAGGGTTCGGCTGGGTTTCGTCCCACTGACGTTCACTCCAGCGGCCGTTGCCTGGCTTGAGAAGGGTTCGTGTGGGCGACAGCTTGCTCGTGTACTCCGTCGCTGACCAGTTCATGCGTGGCTGGTGTGCAAGCTCGATGCTCCAGCCAGCATTGACAAGAGCTAAGGGTTTACCAATAACTGCAGTGGAAAAGTTGGAGTACGAAGTAGGAGCCTGTGAGAAGGACGCATTGGCGAAACTCTTGTCGATCATGTCTGCCATCATGTTAGCACCATTTACAACCCTAGACTAAACGACTCACCCCAGAATGCTAGCAGATATGTGTTGTCTGTTGTCAGCTTCTCAATCAGGTAATCGAGCTGCTGTGTCTTCGCGGCGTTCTCCTCCTTGGGCGGATCGAACGGTAGGTATTTTGGAGTTATGACCTGGCCTTCCCGCGAGGATGAGAAGCGAATCTCGCGGTAGAATTGACCATCCTCTTGGAAAATCTGAATGCCACTGTCGGCATAGTTGACGACAACCCAACCCCAGACAGGGCTGTCCCAGTCGCTGATGCGCCTCCACACCCACGGTCCATTCTCCTCCTCTTGCACCTTTTGAACGAAGCACGCGTTCATCCTCGCCGGCTGGTTCACGGCCGGTGGTAGAGATATGAAGGGACAGGCGCTGGGATCCTGTTGTTGTAGTATGGCAGTATTTGGGCGCTTCTGGCCAGTTGAAGGGTCGAGATATTCTCCGACGAAGAGCGATTTCGAAATGATGGGGCTGGTGGTGTAGAAGTGGCCTTTCGGTGGCGGACTAGGGTCGATAAGGTGGATTGCCTGGCCAAACTTGTCGACAATGTTGAGCTTTATGAACTGTAGCTGGCCGTGCTGGACCGGTTTCATGGGGTAGTGGTCTCGGCTGACGCTGACAGAGGACGCATAAGGCGTGATGTCGCCTTGATCGTTGACGAGCTGCATAACATTGGTGGGATCTCTGTTGCCTGGCAAGATCGTCGCCAGCCTCTCCGATGCGCCGGCCAAAGCGACCGGAGTGGAGTGCGGCAGACGAACCAGCGGCTTTAAGTGGGCGCCTTCTTGTACGGTAAGTAGCGAGTTTGACACGGCCGTCAGGGGCGACGACACAAATTGCATCTGCGATAGAGTTTGGACCATGGTGCTACGAGCCTCTTTGATCTTTTCGAATAGCTCGACGGCGTCATCCGGATTCTTGAGGCTGATGCCGAGATGCTCGGCCAAGGATTCGGGGTTCGTGTTGTCAAAAACTTCCTCAACGAGAACCTTGAACGTGCCAACCGACTGGGGGTGCAAGTGGTCGCGGCCCGCAATCCTCAACACGTCTGGACGAGCATTAGGGTTGTTGGGATCGTCAAAGATTTTGGACACGTTAACGTTCTCGGGTATGTGGTAGTGGATAGCCGATGCACCGTAGCTGTTTTCTTCCTCGTACTCGTGGCAGTCCCAATGCTCGTACGGAATGTGGTAGTACAGTGCCTCCCATTCGATAAAGAGGGGCCTCCACGGCTGCGTGTTATTCCATCGATCTCGAATACCGTCGTAGAAGTAGGGAAGGACCTGTGTGGCCTCATCTGCTTGCTTGCCTGTCTTTCGTAGAGCGTAAAACTCTTCGATGGCTGCACGAACGCCCGGTTGGACCTCGTCCGGGGCTTTGTCTGCAAAGCCAACCAGGTTCTGAAGACTGCCTGTCCCCCATTCTGGATCCCAATTTCCGGTGGATTTGATCGCTTCTGTGTGGCGTCGAACTTGGACATCGCTCTGGAAGTCCGGTTCCCATCCTGATCCAAGATTGGAAAACAGCGCTGTAGGGTCCCTCCGCTGATAATATCGGTTGGCGGCGCCTTTGGAGTGGATGGCTGGCCGAGCTTTGGCCTCTACGTTGTCCCGCAGCTTCTTTAGGATAGAATTGCTTTCCGCTGCCGCCCTCGTTCCAAGCAGCACCTCGAGCCGGTTGAGGACTTCCGCCAACCTGTCCCGCAGAGCGTCTCGAATATTCTGAAGCTCGAAAGAGGATACTAAAGTCCACCTGCGGCTTGTTAGTCCTGTTCGCGAAGAGGCGCACGAGCTTCTTACCAGATTGCAAATATCTTCCATCGCAGACTGTCAATCTCACGCTCGACGTTGTCCAGAGCAGCCTGATCCATGTTGAGCCTGTCGAGGTCTGTAATGTCTTGCAGGCTTGGCTTCGCATCCGACTTCTCAGCCTTCCAGAACCACGCGGTGCCGCCGTCAACCCGTTCGAAAGCCATCTTGTATGCCTCGTCGGAAAACTTTTGCAGCCCGTCAATGTCTCCGTCTCCCGACTCGCCAAGAATGTACCTCAGACGACGAATTTGATCTCTGGTGTCGCCCAGGTCTTCGCTGACCGCGGCCAGAGTGTCCCAGTAGGCCATGAGGGCATCCAAGTCGGAGGTGCCCATTGAGAAGGGGACCCTTTTCTGGGCCTGGGCAACTTCGCTGGCTTGGACTTTAAGGCCGTCCGGAAAACCTGTCTTCTTCCAATGGACGTCGTACATGCTCGAGTGGCAGACGATGCGTGTGTCTGAACGAGCTGGCTCCTGTCTCACGCCAAGCCAGGCAGCGGCATCCTTGATCCAAGCCTTCGCTTGGTCGTCCGAGATGTTGTACTCTTTGAGCTTCATCTCAAGCTCTGCCATTCGTTCCTCGTGGCTCGGAACCTGGTCGCCGGCGATCTGTGCGGCTGTATTCATTGGGTCATCGTCATCGTCTGAGTGCCATCTGATGAAATACCATTAGCAACGGAAGAAACAATCGATACAGCTAGGGATAAGTACCCGATTATACAGTAGTCGGCCTTGGCCTCGTCCAGATATTTGGTCTGGCTGTTCTCCTGGTAGGCAAAGTTGTCGACCAAGGAAAAGATATTTGGATTGTGGATCTGATAGTCAGGGAGTAGAGGATTCGCAGACGCTGCATGGGTCAATATCCCTAATTTTCATCAGACATCGAAGCACTCACTCATGACGTTCAAATCGACCGAAGGCTCCTGGTTCGCCTGAGCGGCATTCCAGTCCTTCCACCTTACTTTCTTTCCCACAAACACCTCAGCTTGCGACTCGATGATATCCTCTCTGGGCTTGCCATCTCTCACTAAGTCGGTATCGACAAAGGGTGAAACATCGACTTCAAGATCAAGATTGTCTAGCGACTCGTCGACGCTCAATTTTCTCTATGCGGAGTCAGCAGCTGCTTTTGGTCATATGATTGGCAGAGCTCACTAAAGCATCGGACTGAATAATCCATGCCTCTATACGGTCAATTTTCGCGTTGGAAGGCTGATACGAGCCCGGCTTCAAGCGGCGGATAACGAGCCATCGGTTAGGCACTGGCCTGAATTCCGGGTCGGCTTGACTGATCTCGGCGCCCTCGATGGACGGTTCATCGGTGCTCCTGGACGGAAATCCCATCTGTTTGAATCAGCGCCGATCATTTGCGACGGAATTTTCTCGTACTTTAGCCCTCTCTTGCGGGTCGACATCTTCGGTCCCTCCAGGAGCTCTGGCTTCGCCCTGCCTGTAGAACGGCGGCAATGCCCAGTGCACGTAGACACCTAGTCTGTTTCGACGAAGGAATCCGGTTCCAAGATCCGTGAGTCGAGCGTTCCGGTATGCTGGTTTCGCCGCGTGTAGGTCAACATGGTCGAGAAGATCGGCCTCGAGTAAGTGGTTGTCAAGTCTCAGGAACGTATAGCTATTGAGCCGTCAGCATACTGACTCTTAAGCCGGATGCGAGTGTTAAGATCCTACTTTGGTTGCGAGATTGGAGCAATCTTGTAATCATCCGAATCGCAGCATTGCTCGTTCAGAATGAAGGCGTCCGCCTTGAGCGGCACAAGTAGCGAAGTCGACATTGTGAATCTCGATTCTAGGAATTACGAATTGCACGAGTAGCGGGAAGTTTTCCCCGCCACTGCCTATCAATTGCTGCTCCGTTGACAACGGACGACGAAATTCTTCGTGTTGAGGTCATGTCTAGCTTCCTCGGCTTGACCATAGGTCTACCGAGGAGCTCTTGCAACGCCATAGCTTTGTCGGTAGCTCGCTCCCGCATTTAGATTGTAGGCTCGTATCAAGGGATTCACTAAAAGCCACGCATGCGTGGACCGGTGGCCAGCGCCCCAGTAAACCAGTACCGCTGAGGGCCGGTTGGCAATACGGCAGGATCAGCTGCCATGATGCCGTTGATGATTGTTCCACAGCCGAAGTTGGAAATGTGGCGTTCCGTTGCAGGGTCACATCGCCCTGATGCCTGCAGGTCTTGGCCGGACCTTGACCTGTCCCGTAATACCATCTTGGCCGGCCCGCAAAAGCCCGTTGGAGTCTCAAAATCACCCCACCATGTCGACCTGCAAGTTGCGGGGCACTCACCGCCCAAGACCTGACAAGGTGTTCAAGGCTGGGCTGAAAGGGAACTAAAAGATACTTTGGTACACGTAGCTCATTTATCTCAAGATACTTGGGCGAAAACTTGCCCAAAGTGGCTCTGCGAGTGCATGATGGAAGCACCAGCGAATTTGGGGGACTTCAATGGTCCCCAACCCTGGGGTCGGGGAACGCGCATTCGGATCCAATTCTCGCGTCGCCAGTGAGGGTCAAGCTCCCAATTCGCAGCCCGTTAACTTGGCTCAAACCACTTCGAAAAGAGCATCATAGCTCCCAGGAACCTAAAACCGTCCTTGTGAGGTTGGAGAGGGACACAATCCGCCAGTAGCCTCATCCCATCAACGAGACCCCGAAATGGCGACACCACTCCCTCCTCGACACCTCTTCCTGAAGGCTCTGGCGAAAGCTTCTGCTTTGGAAGAGGGAGAGAATCAGGGCGAGTCATCAGACATCGAAATCCCGCCTCCTGGGTACATGCGCACCTTGTCCTTCTACCAGCCTGGTCTCATCGCTGGACAGGACTACACCATCACGGTCAACCAGGGTTGGAAGCTTCAAGGTGCGAGCAGCTACAGCCCTCTTGACATCACCACGGATGGCGAGTATGCTGCCCAGAAATTCTCCGTTGTGGCGCCTCAGTTTGCAATTCCGACCAAGGATTTTCACAGCACCTACCCTCCACAGGGCCAAGCAGACCAACCAAGTGTAAGAATATTGAGTTGAGGAATACCAGATGAGACAGGCTGACAGTCGTAGATTGCACCTCACATCGTGTTAAACGATCCTGACTTGCCGTGGGAACGGGATATTAACCAGGGAAGGGCAAAGACCCCTTGGCTGGCGGTCTTTCCTTTCGACGTGAATCGCTCTGATGACCCCGAGTTGAAACACGAGCCCGGTACTCTACGAAGATTTTTCGAGGAATTGCGTGATGTCGGAGACCCTGAACTCCCAGCAGATGACAACTTGCTGAAACAACTTGTATCTGGTACTTGCACCATCCAAACCACTCTGTCCAAATATCACAAGATCTCATCGCACAGAACGGCTGTTGAAGGGGCGACATTCAGACGACCAGCCCATGATGGATTTGACGAAACCGATGAAGAACTAGCACGCCTCAAAGCTGGCGAAACTCCGGAAGAAACTGGTAGTCCGAAGGATGAAGCCGTTCAGCTCATTCTTCTCAAAGGCGACTTGTTCAAAAAGCTCTTCTGCCCGTCCGGTAGCACTACACCGGACATTGACCAGTTCCAATATTGCGCTCACGTACGCAGCATCAACACAGAGGGGATTTCAGATGCCGGGGTATCCGATAAAGGAGTTTTCAGTGTGATTCATTCCAGAAGATCTGGCCCAACCGACATTGCTGATAACTCGCCGCCGAGGTCTCAGGCCGTACACTTGCTGTCACTGGAGGGAGTAGAGGAAATGAGCGATGTCACCAATAACCAAATTGTCGTCATGATTTCACTTTATCGATGGACGTACCTATGTCAGCCCCCCGTTTCCGTGAACTTTGTTGACGGTAAGTCGTTGTCTCGCGAACATGGTAAGGACACTCTGCTAATTGCATGCAGCGATGCGCGATATTGGTATCCAGATCAAGTACAGCCAGCTCAGTGAAAACGAGAAGGTTATTCTAGATAAGGCCCTGAAAGGCGCGAACGGCCCCTCTACTATTCTTGATCAAGTCAACTTGGCAGAGAGTGAACTTGCCGACGTCGACGCAAACATGATGGAGACACCGCCAGGGTGCTACCTTCGATGCCCTCGAAGCGTTGTCAAAGCATTGCAACCGCAGTCCAAGGAGAACGATGGCAAATTACTGGCCGATCCGTTGGATGAGGTCCGGAAGAAGATGGTGGCTCGATTGGAGAACGGCTATTCACTTGTGAGATACAGAGTGCAGACGGGAGAAGAAACCGTTGGTCTGTTCCGCGGAGCTCTGTTGCCCGTTTATCCCAGGGCGCCACCGGACTTTTGGCCGCTGGCCTCAACCAACGGGCAGGACTATCAGATTTTTGGCAGAGATCTGGGTCTCGTGGATATCAGCTACTCATCAGCTTGGAACCTTGGCCGGGTATGTTCCTCGCTCTTTCTCGTCCCAGCAAATCCGCCGCTAATTCTATTCTAGATGCTTGCTACCTCTGATGCACTATTCGTTTCGGCCTTGATGAGAGTACGCACCCGAGCATACCAGGCTGGCCTTCGCGCAAGCGGCTTGATTTCCGCACAGCGAGACTTGGGCTTGACAACGAAGGGACACTTCTTTTCAGCGTTGCCGGACACATTGGATACTCTGGTTCACACCTCTCGCTCCTCGCAGAATCTACCTCAGATAAGCCTGGAAAAGAGATGGAAAAGAGAAAACGCCAAGCTTGACATGGCCCTGAATCTCGATGCCTTCGCGGCGGGCATCGAGAAGGCTATTGGCGACGAGGGCTCTGCAGATGGCACAGACCGCCAGCCCATACTGGACATCTTCAAACCGGTAGGTTTGCAACCACCCCATGCTGAAAAGTTTGGCTTTAATAAAGAAAGACTTCCGAGGACTGGCGAATCATCCACGACTGGATCCTGGATCGCATGTACCTGGCAAAGATTCCTACTCACTACTTGATTCCTGATCCGTCGTATCTCCCGCCCGAGTCGATCCGTTTCTTCCACATTGACAACAATTGGATGGACTGCTTCATTGATGGTGCTCTCAGCTGCGCAAACCACACACCCCTAAACCAGCAGGACGCCATTCGTGCGACAATCAAGGACCAGTTCAACCTGTACCTGGACACTGAAATCTCTAAAAATCCGACGAGTCTCGATGGCAAGAAGCTTACCAAACCCCAGGTACCAATATTTGGCTTCTTTCTACGCAGTGCGGTCGTATCTACCTTCCAGGACCTCATATTTGAAGCGCCATTCTCCATCTCAACCGACGCAGAAGCCTCGTCTGGGAAGGCTCCTATTCTGGTGCAACGAAAGCTTGCTCCAGACCTTGTAATGGTTCTCCTAGACCGGATTCCGGATGCCGCTAGCGGAGAGGGTGGCATGTCCGAGATAAAGTATATCAAGATTGCCCAGCCGCCTCACCAACAGAGATTTGCCGTAGCCGACTTCCTCGATGAAAAGACTGCTACCATGCTCTTCCGAAAGCTAGACTATGAAAAGACGGTAAACGAGAAGCCCAAAAACGAGACCGAGTTCCTCGATCCAGCCGGGGCTGAGATCAACTTTGAAAACCCGTGGGTAAATTTGCCGCTGCAGCATCGCGTCTACGACTGGCAAACCCGGTGCCTGAATCCCAAGAACGTAGGAAGGCTGTTCTTCCCGCCTGTTATGGAAGAAGATGTCTACACAAACGAAGCCATAGTGGGTAAGGATGCAGCCGCCAACGTAAAGCTTCTCCGGGAGGCTTTCTTACCAGACAAGTTCCCGGAGGGCTTCGAGACGCAGTGGTTCAACAGTGCCTTTTTGGGCCTTCAGCTAAATGACACCGCGAAGTACCTCCAGATACTGCCACCTCCGACGGGGGAAAAAGTCGCGCGTCGCCCATATCGGATCCGCACCCTAGCCGACATTGAAAAGCCAGAATCGCTCAAAGTCATACGAGAAGCCCTTCGAACAATCTCAGAACGCCGTCATGACGGGAGCAGCACCGTTGAGATGAAGCTTAAACCCTTGGCGCTGCGAGCGGAGAAAGAAGCCGTTCCGGAATCCCCTCTCCAGCCGGCCGTGGTACCGAGTGCATCTCTCCTCCGCGCCTTTAGCACCAAGGTAAAGGGAGCAATAGGCTCGATCCTACACGACAGCGATTCCGACGAAGACAACGCTGTCAAGCCAGAACACTCCTTCCGACAACGTGTCAAGGGTCTTGGTCACTCTTTGAGCAGGAAAAAGGGTCTGGCACAACCACAGCAACAACCAGCCGCTCCACAAGCCGCCTCACTCGCGACCCGTGTTGCGGCGGACGATACCCCCAACTACAAATTCCGCATCTTTCCCCGCGAGGATCGTCTCCCCACCGACGACGAGCTAAAGTACGTAGTAGGAAGACAAACTATCCAGACGGAGGGGTACGTCAACACAAACGACAATCATGCGGTCGACCTCGTCGTCTCCCTCCGGCGATCCGCCGTTCCCCGCGACAAGCCCCTGCAAGAAGTAAAGATTGTGTTCCCCCTCGGCCCCGCAGCGGCCCGGCTGCAGCTTCAGAAAGACAAGGAAAAGGCGGGCCTGAACTCGGCCGACGTGATCCTCGGGCCCGGCTTCGCGCCCGTGGGCGGAAGCGGGGTGCGGGCTCGGATGCTGAGCAACCAGCGGTGGGTTGTCGTCCTGGACGAGAGTGAGCTGCATCTTACCGTCCGCGTCATTCCACGGCCAGTAAGGGCTTGGGACATGGTCAGCACGCCGCAGAATAAGGAGCTGGGTTTCATGATTACGGGGGTGGAGAATAATTGGCAGTCTGTTCCGGCGGGGCAGCGCGAAGCTGGGAAGGGGTTGGTGAGTTTGATGAACTAGTTTCCCCTAAACGACGTTTGGGATTGCTAACGCGAGTGTAGATAAAGGTCAGTATTACGGAGACGTATGGAAAGGGTAGTAAGGGGGACCAGGGGACGGCGCAGCAGTCTGGGATTGAGGTTCAGAAGCGGAATGGGGCATGACCAAATCATAGATTGCCAGAGTTTGCCATTCACTCGTCTCCATAGTCGAGCTTCTTATAGCCCGTATTGGTCTTTCTTCAAAGAAGTAGATAGCGGGTAAGTGTAATTGGCATTTGTCTTGACAAAGGCCAGTCACCGAGGCTTGTTTCTACCAAAGGATGCTTGAGGTTTGAGCAATCAGGTTTAAATTTCTTACTATTGCGCCAGATGTACCTTCATGCCACATACCCGGAGGCTAGGCCTCTTCTTGGTTGTAGTTGAATCCGCCGATGTAATTTTCTGGCCATCGAAGAACTTGAACACTGGTATCACCTGCCTGTTGGAGGCGAAGTGCCCCCCATCTTTGGGATGGGCAACTTGCTATTTGCAAAAGGAAACTTGATCTTATGCTAGAAAAGTGAAAAAGTGCAGGACTCAAGAGCATCGTAATTATCCTCAAACTAGCTTAGATGCGCATCGCTAGGAGCAGGTGCGGTTGATTGGCTCACGGTGTGGAGAATGGCAGCCAATCCCATGGCCTTGGGCCGACAAGGTTGGAGATGTATCTCAGGCGGGGAAAGGGCAATGCGGCCCTATTGCATATGTTCTCTCTTGGCATGTTCTTGTCCGCTCCCAAACTCGTTGACGAGCTTAAATTGGGTTTCCGACACGGCCCTTGACGAAATGAGGCTCTTAAACGCCCGTACCCTCCAGTTGGAAGAGTTCAACGACGAGAAGACGAGGCCGCCGTACGGTATCCTTTCGCACACATGGGGGGCCGATGAAATCACTCTCCAGGATTTGCTATGGCTCCAGGAGCTGGGCGGCTGGGAAGATGATGAGCCGACCCCCAGAGAGCTACGAAAACGAGACCGCTTGAAAGCAAGCGCCGGGTATGAGAAGATCGCCAGCGCTGCCCTTCAATCGCTCCAAGACGGTCTTGAGTATGTCTGGGTCGATACCTGCTGCATCGACAAGACCAGCAGCGCAGAATTATCGGAAGCCATCAACTCAATGTACAAGTGGTATGAAGACTCTCGGGTCTGCTATGCCTATTTGTCCGATGTGGTTCCAGACCAAGACTTTCCCGGCTACGCCGCTACAACTCTGACCGTGCCCGAGGATCGTGAGCTCCGTCTTCAGCGAAGAGGGCAGTTGCGTGCAAGAGCTATGGAGAGAATCAAGAGGAGTCGGTGGTTCACCCGAGGCTGGACGCTTCAAGAGCTCCTGGCGCCTGCTGCGGTCTTCTTCTTGTCGCGGGACTGGAAAGACATCGGCTTCAAGCGGACAGGACGGTCTGCTAAGGGAAAGCCACTGAGAAGCGCCTGGGCGCACGGCGAGCCTCTCGAATTAAACTCGTGCATCTATCAAATTACCAAGATTCCCGAAGCAATTTTGTTTCACACCAAGAATATGCGCTTTGAGCCGATTGCGCTACGGTTCTCCTGGGCGAGATCCAGAAACACGACTCGAAAAGAAGATTTGGCATATTGCCTCCTCGGAATATTTGGCGTGCATATGCCTTTGTTGTATGGCGAGGGAGATCGCGCATTCGTGCGACTTCAGGAAGAAATCCTGAAGCAGTCAGAGGATTCAACTCTTCTCTGTTGGGATCTCGACAGTCAAATTTTGTCGGAGTCTGGATCCCTTTTCGCCACATGCCCGTCACAATTTTCGGGCTTCTGCGACTTGCGATTGACACATTCCTTCGACCTTAACGAACGAGAATGTTTCATGCATCTTATTAACAATGGCTTGAGGATCCGAGTCACCGTCGGAGTCATACATAGCACCACATTAATCCCGAGGAGCTCTTGCCCTTTCGGATTGTCCCAGAGAACTTTTTATGCTGTGTTCCCTCCCACTTTCGAGGCGTATAAAACAAAAGTGTCTGAGCTGCGTGCGACTTATTTTATTGGCCTACCGTTGGCGTCCACGGATAACTGGGCCATCCAGCCCGACGTCATGAATTTAGTCGATGGCATGCAGCTCTGGAAGCCCGTCGGCGGTGCCCCCGTTCGAATAAACCACAGAGCGGTCTCGGAAATGACAAATGTCATGGAAATTGTAATACGACGAGATGTTCCACAATTTGCTAGCCACCTACACTCTAAGAATCAGACTCTCGAGTGGCAGACATGGTGCTGGAGGCACTTGAAAGTTCCCTTTCAAGAACGGCCTTTCTCTGCCGACTCCTACTTTGTCATCTCTCTTGCGTCATTCCCGCGACTGCAAAACCGACGACTTCAAATACTCGAGGTGTTCCCCCCGGATAGATGGCGGCCGACGTCGAGAACAATCGTCTTTGGAACCTTCCTGGCACCGCATATCGTACATGATACGAATGTACCAGGCGAAATTGTGACTCGTGATCAGGGGCTTTTTGAGGACAGCGTGTTCATTCGATTCGGTACGGACTATCGAAATCCTGAACAATGTTGTATTGTTGAAATCCTCAGAGAGGTAAGCTGGGAGGGCGGATCTCACATAGGGAATCGACTCGGCGTTTATTCGAACGCTGGCTCCATGTGGCCGTACCTCTCGCTAGCAGACGCCTTTTTGTCAGGGGAGTCTAGAGAAGTCGTCCGGAATGGCTATTCCAATAGGCCTCCGATTGAGCTGCCATTTGAGCTACGAAAGCACCCCCGTCGAGACGCAATGGCGGTATTACATTTCGGGGGCGTCAAAGAAAGTAGCAACGATTTTGGAGAATTTCCAGTGGTAGAGCCGGAAGATGCTGAAGAGGGCAAACCATAATGTTAGAAGAACGAATAGCTGCCGAATGCCGCGGCATTCAATGTTAAACTCCCAAGCTATAGTGACTGCCTTTCCCCGGTCTAGACCTCCCGGGGCATCCTCAAGGTATCCCCCATGCGTGTTCCCGTGGATTCATGCCTGCCCGATGAGCCGGCGCGTCCGCCCAGAGTCCGAATCTTTACAAAGAATATACGGCACAGTTCCTCGCGGCAGTATCCAGATCTCATCACCCACATCCGTCCGATCGAGCACCCAGCCTATGTAACCCCTATTTGTACGGCACGACTGTCTTCCGCGCTTGGCTTCTCTCGCTTCTGATGGTGTATTCCACAGGTGGCATCTTCGCAAAGGCTTCGGCGTGGATGGTTCTAAATTGGTCTTTTACCACCGATATCTGCTCGTCGATTGCCGCAGGTGTCCCATCTTGAACCCTCCCACTGTAGGCCCTTTGGAGTGCGAGCAAGATATAGTCCCTGACGCCTCCAAGGCCGGGCCAAGAAGTGGTGTGGTAAAATGCTTCTGGGCTATTCCCTGGCACACCCCTTGCTCAGAAATATCGAAAGCGCGGGCCCAAACTAAGGATTTATATTTGGTCAACCTCTTGGCTACAGTTAAGTTATATGTCGTATCATTACTAAGGAATGGGCTGCACTTGGTGATCCTTCTCGTCCTTGTCTTTTCTGGCTGATGCAATATGCATCAGTCCACTAGTTGTGAGGCACATCTTACTGTCGAAGATAGCGCAACGCAAAGTCTAGATTAGCCGTAATTGGTATCTATTGCGTTTGGCGTGTTGGCCTCGCTCCAGATTGGATGTAGACAGAATAAACATCTGGAGAGCCACCCTTGGTATAGGAAAGAGTCTCAAAGGGAGGAAGATATCGTCGTGTCCAGATTCAACTTGGCGACGGAGAGGTGGATGTAAATTGGATCAACGAACTATGCCGAGGGAGAACTTAGACGATGCGGGTCCCAAGTTTGATGTTGGGGAGTTAATGATACTAGTAGTATCTAGCTTGGTACGTCGCACTTGCTCGCTCTGGTTTCGGATGGTCTCATAGAGGAATCAGAAGCTCTGTAGAGCCTTTTAAGTCCGAGCAACATCGCTAGCGAGCCCGGCGGAATATTAAACTTCTTGTCATTTCGAAACTTCAGATAGGAGAAGCGATCCAGGTATGAAAAGTCCGTATTGGTTTCACAGACAAAGCTTCAATCATCTCAACTGGCGCCTGAAATATAGCGTCGGTGTGCTCATCTTGAGCAGCTTGAGTTTTTAGCTGGAACGGCAAGAGCGTAACAATTTTCCCCCACGAATTAATGATGAGGCTGCAGCTGCAGGTGCGAATTTGGTAATTTTGTTCCTGGTTACTGGCCATGACTCCAGCTGCTATCTAACCAGACCGTGGCGACACAAATTAGGGTTACGGTTGAAATACGGTCAAGTCAATACCAAAGGATGTACCGAAAATTGGTCCCGAATCCTTAGGCCGCATTTTCTAGGATACTGACGGCGCTGAAAGCCGAACAGATTAAGAATGACGTATATGCTGTCCTCACTCCCGAGCTTCTGTTTTCGTAGGATTTCTGTTGGATTGCCCGTGTAGGCATCTGGTCACCTGCCTATGTCATCAACTGATAGCGGGGACCCTTGCGCTGTAGTATCTTCGAAGTGCTGTCAGGGGTTTCATTTAGGCTTCCACGTGAGGCCAGTGGTGTGCCACCCAACTTTTCCACCCAACACAGCCAGACTCGAAGACCCGTGATCAGAATTACACACTGCCACCACCAAGCCGGTACCGAATTCCGGATCCCCAGTCAGCATGCCCTTGCGTGATGTTTGATGGGAGGACTCGTGCCCGAGGTGGTGCTGCGGCTGCGGAGGCGGAAAGGAACGGGGAGTTTGGCGACGTATATGATGGTGGCTGCGCGTTCACTTCTCACCGTAACAGGGCAAGGACATTGTTGTTAGTCCTGCTATGAAATTTCCGAATTTCCCCTGTATTATTTTTTCGCCTTAGTGGGATATGTCTAAAGAGCTGGCTGCTGAGTTTTGAGCCCGAGGCACGACGCATGGGATGGAAGGGAAAGAAAAGAAAGAGAAGGCCGAAGTGGTTGGGAGGGCGAGCAGTGACATGCCCAACTTGGGAGATATCTTAAGTGGGACATCAGTGCAGCCTTCGCCTGTGTTGACAGCAAGGGACATATCTAGGGATGATATCGAGGAGGTCAAGGAGGAGGATGAGATGAAAGGGGAGTTTGTGAAAGTCGACGGTGCAATCGGCGGGTCGGGTTACGACGAAACTACCGTCGAGTGAGTTGCTCTCTGCCATTTCCATTCCGTCGTCTTTCAAATTTCCATATGGCTGAGCACAGTGTGTTTGATCATCGGAAGATACTGATGTCTTCAGCATCATCGCGGTCCCCTGTCCAGGCGCAGATCCCCACGAAACTTGGGCACGCGACGCTCTCTTAGAGAACTACTTCGGCGCGCCGTCGATGCGCAACTCCGATCTCCGTGAGAGCCAGCATAGTAATTCCCAGCAACACAGCCAGGGCCAAGGCAGCCAAAGACATGGCAGCCAGGTAAACTCTCAAAGTTTACCGCTGCAGGGAAGCGGCTCGAAGACCAGAGGTTCTAGCTGGGTAAGACTTGGTATTCGCAGGCAGGCGAACACGGCAAGAATCCTGATGTACCAACATCAAGATCCAGTGGAAGGGACGTCTCTTAGCGGACTCGCGGATGGACTATTAGAAGCGATTATGGAGTCGCGGCCCCCAGATGTGAGATTTCTGTCCTGCGGAGTTGCGCAAAATGAATACAACCATGAGGATGCTAACAAGAATCAGGGCTTGCCGAGGCCGATCATTTTCATTTGCCACAGCATTGGCGGTCTTGTGGCAAAGATGGCGCTATGTAAAGCGAGTAGGAATAAGGGCTTTGAACGCGTCATTAACGACTGCTATGGCGTTGCATTTTTCGGTACGACCCCTATCACTTCTCAGATATCCCCAGCCTAACGAACAAAGCTACACCTCACCGAGGCTCAACGTATCTTGCCATGCCCGACATAGCTGCTGGCATCCAGTCGCTACTCCAACTTACGCATCCACTTCCCCGATCTTTGACTGACGACCTCCGTGTTGGACATCCACTCCTTATGCACATGGACGAGGAGTTCCGGCCTCTGGCGTCTGACATGCAGATATGGACCTTTTACGAAACAATCGACTCCAAAATCTCGTCAGCGACCGAGAGCCGCCCCGGTGACATCTATTTTGCTGCTCCGATATCGCCTCTGAAGTCTGCTCTTCTCGGTATCCGCCAGGAACGAATCTTCCCTCTCCAAAGCGATCACATGAACTGCGCGTCATTCGGTCGGAACAACGCCCAAACGATGAACCTGTTCCTAAAGGAGCTTGGAAACTACATTCTAAAGGCCGACCAGCTGGCCAAGCGCTTGCATGCACAGATGAATCTTGAGGGGAAGGTCAGCATCGAAGTCCATGGCTTCTACGAAGATGCTGTTGCAGTCACGAGCGCGGAGACGCTGACGAGCATAAGGCCTTGGTCCACAAGAGTCCCTCTCGGCGATTACCTTGCAAAGGGGCCTCTTGAAGTCCTGAATGATAGGCTAAACGAAGTTGCCGAAGGTCCCGTAGAGGCTCAATTCTTGGCGGCGAGGAGACGGACAGAGAGACTGAAGGACGCCGATGCGCCTGACTTGTCGGCGGCAAGCGACTTAGATCTCGGCCAAAATGTCCTAGGTATTCAATCAGAGGCGGATAGGGACAGCTTGGAGGTTCTGCTGAGCGAAAATGTTGTCTCTACTACTCCAAACTCTCCGCGCATCAGTGGAACACCAAAGAACAGTCCCAGTCCCGATGTCGCTACAAGCACTACGGTCGATCGTTCCGCCCGCGACGGTCGCCGCTTTAGTAGCCACAGCGCTGAGCAGACTCACACGGCTCAAGAGGGCGTTCTCGATACACAGACCAGAAGCCGATCAGCGAGCGGGGGCCGCTATCCATCCAACTCTAACGGCCCATCACCGACTCCGAACTCCCCGCGCTCTAACCGACGAGTTGCGCTCACGCGCCGATTTTCGGATCAGTTCAATGCAAAGTGGAGCGGGCAGCTAGATCGGACCATCTATCGCACGTCGGCCGGCTACAACCAAAACAAGGCTACCGCGGAGGACGACGACGATGCCTGCATGCCGGTCTTTACTCGGCCCCAAGCGAGTAGTAGGAGATTTGTATGGACACACCTACCGTATACGAATCCCGCTTGGGTCAAGGTGAGTTTTCAGTTGCTTCTCGCCAATCTGGAGCGGTCGGAGCTGCTTTGCTAATGGTGAAGTAGAAAATCTTTGAGACGATGGAGGTGAAGGAAGGGAAAGACTTCACGGATCTGTTCAACCATGGCCATTGGTACTCGAAACATACTCGGGGTAGACATTCTCAACATTATGCCTACTTTGTGAAACCAGGCTTCAGTATCATCCCTCCGAAACCAAGTAAGACGTGTGCGTCTCCAGCTTCGGGTGAATTTCGTGCTAACCTTTGCAGTGTCTCCCCTGTCCCGCCAGTCCTCCGTCGCACCAGACAATGGACCAACACTATATCTATTTCTTCCATTTCTCCATTTTGATACCTACCGTACTCTCCTTCGCCGCCGAGCCCTCATCTCGAGACGTCTCCGTCAAGGGCGTTCCCGACCAGTCCCACAAGGCGTCGCCCGACTCGAAAGTCCCGAGTTGCAGGTCATTTGGGAATACTTGGGGCACGACCCGCCGGTTAACTGCCGACGAACACTGGACCAATATGCGTACCCAAGCCTGCACGACACACGGCCGCGCGACGATGACCAGATGCTTTACAAGATGACGAAGGAGAGAGTCGTTGAGGATGAGGATCTGGCGTTTCCTGAGCTGGGCAAAAAGAAGACAAAGAACCAAAAAAGAGCCAGCACAGCGGCTCGTGCCGGTGGTGGCAGTGGAAACGGGAGCTCGAACGGAGAAGATGGCGAAAGGAAAGAGAATAGGAACCTGAACTCACAGGGGAAGGAATTGGAAGACGAAAGTAGCAGCGACCACGATAGTGATGCTAAAGAGCTAGAGGAAGCTGGCGACGCCTTGAACGGGAATGTCCTCATGGTGGATCAGCTGTGGATGTGGGCCATTGGACCGAGTAAGTTTTGTTTCATCCGTAGTGGCAACGCCACCGTAGAAAAAGGGTTATCAAGCTAACGGGTGGTAGATACTCTCTTGACCTTCTTCTCGAAGCGCGAGAGCGACACTACAGAAGGACCACTCTATCAGCAAGCCGACTTGAGGGATAGCATATTCAATGACGTCAACTCTGATCTGAGTAGGCAGTGCGACACGGCGCTGGACATGGCTGCATTGATCGCACTTCACGCTGTAACTGTATTGATGGACCGGGCATCCCACCCGGACCTGGAAGTATTCCGAATATTTGAAGAAGCCATCAGCGTCTTGGTAAGTATCAGTTCACGCTCTGGCACGCTGCAATCCACTGCAGTGCATGAAAGGCTAACGTTGTTTGTAGACGGAAAAAATGACGTCGTCCCTGAAGGACTTCCGAATGCAATCTCTCAGGCCTAAGTCACCAGACTACGACTCGGACGATGACCTAGCTCCGCGATCCATCAAAGCTCGTCACGCCGAGGAAGCCGCGCGAACGGAACGCTCTAACCGAGACTCGACCTCGGCGCTTCTTGAGCTCCGCGACCTCGAAGACGAGCTGTCTACTTTGTCGACTCTCTTCGAAACCCAGCGCAACCTGATTGATCGTATGCGCGCTGCCTACCTGCGTCTCGACTCGCCCTCGGGGCTCTCCTTTCTGCATGAGGCCCTCTCACGCCTATCGGAATATAAAACCCGCGCCGACGAAATGATGCGCCGCGCGCGGAGCACCCGCGAAGACTACGACAAGCTCCTCCGCATGGTCCAGCGCCAGGCCCAGGTCGACGAGGTCCGCCTCCAACGGCTCCAGGCCGACCTCGCCAGCGCCCAGGGCCGCAGCGTCGTCATCTTCACCACCTTCACCGTCATCTTCCTGCCCCTCAGCTTCTTCACCTCGCTCTTCGGCATGAACACGTACGAATGGGGCGGCGAGAACTTCCCCCGCCTCGGGACCATCGGCCTCATCGCCCTCCCCGCCTCCACGGGCCTGATCTTCGTGGCTCTCGTAGCGGCGTGGTCGACGCGAGTCCGCCGCCTCTTTGTCGGCCTGGGCCATTTCTTCCGGAACCAGGTTGACGACGTGGGGGCGGCGGCGAGGCGGATGGCGACGACGCTGCTGGAGAAGGTGGCGGGCGACAAGGAGAGGAAGAAGCTGAGGGCGAGGCGGCAGAGGCAGAGGCAGCAGAGGGAGAAACTCAAGATGAGGTACAAGAGCGGGAAGGGGAAGCGGAAGATGAGGAAGGAGATGAGCGCCGAATCGGGAGACTTTTGGGAAAGGCATCGGTTGGAGAGGGATGACGGGTATGTTATTCCGATGGCGAATCGGAGGGGTGCGGCGAGAGAGAGAGTCGTCAATCGGACTGGTTGAGGGAAGAAGTCAAGGGCGTATAGGAGTGGTGGGGGGGGGAGGGGAGCATCGATCTTCTCTATGAAGGATTGGAATAATTTCTTGTATATGCGCCTAAATTTATCCATATTCAGGATACGAGGGTCTTATCAGTGGGTTTGTACCGTGTGGTTGATTGATGATGATCATTCCTCTTTCTTCAGCATCGCCAACGCGGCTGATAGCTTCTCAAACTCCTGAGCGATCGGCCCTAGTGCTAGTACTCCCTTCTCCAATTCACTCAACACTTATTTTTCTTTCAAGTCTTCTCGGGGCTGAATACTAGTCTTGCTTTACCCTTCGTATATACTCGTTTGCCTCCTGAAAGTCCTCGTCCGTCCGTGAGGAAAGTCGTCCAAAGTATCGAACTTCGTCATTCATCCTCATTTGTTCCTCTAATAGTTTTGCAGAAACTGTCCCATACGAGGCAAGTCGTCCTAAAACCCTAGATTTAAGACTAGACAACTCTCAACGGTGAAGACGTTGAAAATTGATTCATTAGGTTGGCAGAGACTGGGGTGTCGATAGCTATAGCTATGCTAACCGAGATTCAGCGCAGGGTTAAGTCACAAGTACTACTCTATAGTCAGACGCTTAATTCGCATTCTCCTTAGTTTTAAAGGAAGCAGGGATGAATGAGACTCTAGTAGAATGGTATGTGATGGCGACGTCCGAAGCAGTGCTGCTCTTTATACGGGAAATCAACGGAGAAGCTACCGAATAATCAACCCCCCCCCCCAGGAAAAGGAATACCTGAAATAAGGAGTTAGAAAACAAAGGATCTAAACATGGAAATTATCAGAATGTCCAGAATACAGTAGTGGCCGGGTTCAGCATCCGCAATTTTGTATCAAGTTCTTCTGCGGGAGCAATTATTAGCCCCCTGTGGCCGATGCATATTTTGTTTTCGGCGAGGACCATGTTCTTGCCACCGACCTACTCTAACGTCCTACAGTATGAGCCAAGCAGAGGAGGGAATACAGAAAGTATAGGATAAGCGTACAGTAGCGGCCAGGTCCAGCGTCCGCATTTCTGCATTCGATGTTTTTCTGGGGCCTGGTTTCAGGTCGCTGTGGCTGAAGCACAGTGTATTGCATGCATACCGGTTCCAGAGCTCAGGTAACAAAGGCCAATTACTCGAAGTGCCTCCCCTCGGTTCTGGACTACACGTTCTAATGAGTAGGTCGTTTGTTCGCCGGGTGATGGACCATTCAGCGCCGACAGCACTGAACTTTAGCCCCTCGAGTTTTTGCTTTGCTTTTGGGCTCCTCACCAAGAGATGAAGTTGCAATAGCCTTGCTTGACCACCCCCCGCCCGTTGAGATGATTAGGTGTGGGATTCTGTCAGAACTTCAAGTATGGGGGTAAAGGTTCCACTAGTACATTAGTGCGGCTCCGCAGTTTTTTGGTGCAGTGGTAATCTGACAGATTCTGACATGCACTGCACTTTTAGCCCCCCACCAAGAGATGAAGTTACCTTTTGGCCTTGCTTGACAACCCACCTCAGGATTGAGATTTTGCTGGCGTAGCGATATAGAGCTAGTTAGGATGTTGCCAGAAACGCTGGAATCGACAGCTGTTGACAGAAAAGAGCATCATACCTCCTGAGCTTCTCGCTGTCAAACGCCAGATACAGGTTAAGGTAAAGGTCGACTGATTAGAAACGTCTCTTTTCTGGCGTGAATTCGAAACTTTGATGTCGGGGTTGCTTGTCGACGTACCAAGCTAATTTGGAACAAAACTCTCTGGCACGCACACTAAGGCCCCGCGTGGCTTGCAGCGGGGTCACGGGGACGTAGTAGGCATTGGTCAGTTAGGTATGAGTAGGAGGGGAGACTGCCCTCTCGTAGAATTGGAATACATGGGTTTGTCCTCTGTTAAACACACCCCTACTATCGATGTGACTGCGAACTCGCGACGAGAATCACTCCTTGCTACTTCGGCTTTAAACCCCGTGACACTCTCTTTTAGCGCTGTTAAAAGTGCTTGATTTTCAAGGTAGTCAAGCGTGCCTTGAGAATATGCTAAAATTGACAGATTTTCAGGTCTGAACCGTCGTGTCTAACGACTCTAATTATAGAGCCCTTTTTTGCCGCCTCTTTCGTGAAAATTTCTGTTGCTTCTCGTTGGAAATTATGTGCCAGCCACAGGGACTCAAATTTAGGCGCCCAGAAAATTTTTTGCATACAAAAGTATGGACGCTGAACCTGGCTGCTACTGTAAGGCTTTGTGATAGAGAGAATATTAAAACATAAAGGGTCAAATAGATGCCCTGAATAATTTAACCATATACTCGATCTATATCGTGATTAAATGGGATGGATCCCTTCTAGGTTGCGAGTTGCAGCCTACTGAACAAGTCGCAACAATCTAACTGGATTCTAAGTTCTGTCTACTGACTCGAGGTAGTCATGTGCTGGTGAGAGGACAATGCAGAGGAATAGAGAATATCACTGAGGGTTAAGAGTCAATGATGATGAGGCAAGTTACGAGTGATCACTGAGGTCAGTTAGTTGGTTACTAGTCTCCTTTGTTTCGTGCTTCCATGGAAGCTTGAGCTGATCGTCGTCATACAGTAATTCTTCCAGGACAAAGAACATTTTCGTGTCAAAGTGATCACTGAATTAGAGAATGGGCGTCTCGGTGATATCTGAAACCCTTGAGGAACAGCAGCGAAGACGCCGAGGTCGAGAATCCTCCAGACGATTCAAGATACAATTATTTTTTGCAAGGATATTGGATTACGATACGGACTGCCTTGCCGCTTTCACCATCATTTTGTGAAAACAACTTCCATCTTAGCCAAAGACGTCTACACATAAGATATCGGCAATTAAAACGATAGTTACCTTTCTTCTTTCATGTTAGCTTCGTCGAGTTGAAAATTTACAGCATGTATTGATCCATAAAATATTTCGTAAGTTAATAACAAAGATGGAGTGTAGCTATCCACTTCCATAAGTGCATCTGATTCCGCTGTGGGGACTAATATTTCAGGCGCCTATCGCACCCCAGATAACTGCCTCTTCAATTATAGTCGAATCGCTATAGTTACCGATTTGGGCCATGAACACAGAAGGTCCGTCCGCTTGATTAGAGGTGGCGGTGGGGCTTCAAGGTCCTGGAGAATACCGACGCTCGTTCCGTCACAATGCGCCTCGCCGCACTATACCCTTAATACGACCGCCCAGCAGGCGTGGCCGCTTGTAATGACGACTTCGTTATCGAATTCCTGGTCCCACCGCGGCTTCAGCTTCTTCGAGACTTCGTGATGGCTTCTGTTGCTAGTAGTCCCGACTCTCTAGTCCCAGCGCCTGTCAGGACATTCTAACCGGAACAAACCACGGGAAACGGTAGGTAGTAGATGGGGAACAGTGAACAAACCTTGACGACCAATATGGGAACGTTTCCATTCTAACACCTCCATTATAGCCTGCTGTACCTGATTACCGAAGGAAGTTTACGCACTTCCACGCACACCTTAGCTGAAACAAGCTGAAAATACGGGCTCAAACACGGAACCAATCTTGCTCCAACTTGTTCCCGTCCATTTGCCCTAAGTAGCGGCGATCCCTCGACAAACCACAAACCTGCAATGCCACTTCATTCAACAGATTAAAAGGCTCGTGCTGTCAAAACGCCATGATGTTGTACTGCGGAAATTGTCAAAATATCGCCTTTACGCCGCTGCGGTCGATGACGCTCTCTCGATGGAGAGAGCATTTTCCCTTCCTTGCCGACCAACCAGAGCTACAGGGCAATTATGAGCGTCTTTACCACCGATTCATCGATCAAGCTCCTACTGATTGTTACGAAGCAATCCTTCAGCCCGATTACCAAACACTGGAGGCAGTTGCAAATTCAGGCCAGTGTGAATTCTGCCTGCGGCTCGTAAACCCTCCCGGCGAGTGGGAATGGATCAAACCCCGACCGAGCGCGCCATGCAAGGATCTTGCCGACCACCATGATAACCACTGGACCGAACTCAGATCTGCGAGCCCGGTGATCTGGCTCCAGATCAAGACCGGGCCGCATGACCCTACGCCGGAGGGCCTCTTGAGAGCATTGGAGAACGGCACCGTCTACGTAAAGCCCGGCGGCACATTGAGAGAGCTGCAATTTCGTATCAGTCACGCCAAAGATATTTCCGAAACAAATGAGCTGGAAAATCTCTTAGGCTGCGTTGGCGCTTCAGACAATGAGCACACAGGCAGTGATTCGAACATGGCACTTGCAAAGAAATGGCTGGCAACATGCCATATGGAGCATAAAACTCTGTGCTCGCGAAGGATGGTCGGTGAAACAGAGCGACCACTTCGACTATTAGATCTGGAGGACTCTGGTCTAGGTATCGATATTAGACTCTGTCTTACGAAGTCTGAGACCGACGACGAACGAAAGGAGTACGCAACCCTCAGCCATCGCTGGGGGGTGCATCAACCAATTTCGACGACTACTTCGAATCTAGACGAGCACCTTAAACGTATAAGCTTTGCATCTCTTTCGAAAACATTTCAAGACGCCGTTGTGTTCACCCGGAATCTTGGGGTGCGGTATTTGTGGATCGACTCCCTTTGCATCATGCAGGATTCCTCTGCGGATAAAAGTTACGAGATTCCCAGGATGGTGGACATCTACAACAACGCATTGTTCAACATTGCTGCATGTGCTGCAACAGATGCCTGTAATCAGCCGGGCAGCGCGCCGCAAATGGAGGGAGATATGGGGATGGGGAATAGCCTTGCTGGAAGTGGCACAGAGGCAGCTCCCACCGTACTTCGAGCACCAGGCTACCAGCGCGACCAGCTTTCTGTTTCTGTGGGACTTTTCTCGCCGCGTGATGGTTCTAAAGTCCGAGCATACCAGCTTCCTCTCACGTTTACCTTGACTAACGGCCAGACGGTTCGCGTCGTGGCAACTTTGTCGCCCAGCCTGGACATTCTTCCTCAACAAAAGGCAGAAAATAGTGGTTTGGAACGAAGGGGGTGGATTTTCCAAGAACGTGCTTTTTCGAAGCGAGTATTTTCGTTTGAGAAGCAGCTCTTGTGGTTTGAATGCGGTGAAATGATCGCCTCGGAGAATATACCTGACGGCGAGCCACGGCGAGATAGCTACAGTTGGGATGTTTACTTACCGCCAATGGGATACCGCAATCTAAGCGACCTAGGCAACCATCTTTTCCAGGCGTCCCAGACCAAAGGCAAAGACGGTAAGGTCTAAACTCTTCCGACTTTGTGGCCGTTGATCTAATAATTTTCCAAAGATAAGGCATATCAACAGCATGTTGAACAGATCTACGAGCTCTGGTACTCCTCAGTTCCAAGCTATAGCGTCCGAGAGTTCACGTATGAGACCGACCGTCTCTTGGGCATCTCTGGACTGGCGGCTCGAATCCATGCCGCTACAAACGACACGTATCTCGCCGGTCTATGGAAAAGCGAGCTTATTCGTGGCCTTTGTTGGACAGCCCACCCTCTGCACAAAAACCCTAAGCGCTTCAATAGCAAGCCTCGCGCGCCAACCTGGTCTTGGGCCTCGATGAAAGGCCCGCTTACCATCAGCTACGCAAAGCTGGTACACTGGGAACCCCAGATCGAAATCCTCGATGCCTGGACCAGACCAGTGGAGGCCAACAACCTCTTCGGCGATGCACCCGAAGGCGAGATTCGGATCCGTGGAAGGCTAAAACTTGCGCAGGCGAGATGTGGTTACACCTTACAAGGGGTGGATGAAGAACAGTTCCACGCAACGACATTGTTTGATGCCAGTGAAGATCTGGAAAAGGAGCCGTGGCGTTTGAGAGCTGGCGGGTTCACGCATGCATACATGGATCGAATCAAGGACTTTACCTTTGGCGCCTTCCCAGTTTGGGTCCTGCCCGTAATTGCATACTGGCCTATCGTGGGCGAGGAAAAGAAGGGCAAGAAGCTCGCTTGCCTCGTGCTAATGGAGTGCGGGGAAAACACGTTTTCGAGGCAGGGTTTTGCGTGGCGGCTATCTAAGGGAAACAACGATGACTGGGACGAAAAGGATGAGGATGGGGAGAACTCATGGTTTGGTGCCGGCTGGGAGATGCGAGATGTGACTCTTATTTAGATGACGACCGAGGAATGCCTCGTAACTGACGGCGTACATGGGTCTGTGTGATGAGTCGGCTCGAATGTTCCGAAGGTATATGATTGGAAGGGGCCTACGACTGAGCCGAGTTCGATGGGTTCCGATTGTCGGCGACCATGTTGAGATGCTTTGACGAGGCGATGGAGGCTGATGTGCGAGCTGAGGTAGCAAGTTTTTGGACTGGATTACGGGTGTGATGTTTTGTTCTCCAGACGGTTGGGGGGGGAGGGGGGGACGATAGAGATATTGCGAGGTTGTAAGTGGAAAAAATTCTTTCTGTGATCTAGATCGTGTTTCGCTATAGGGGGCGGGAAAGGGGCTACGGTCGGTTTTATATCGTCATGTACATAATGCTTGCTGTCAATAGGGCGATTACGAGGTTTACGGCCCAGGCGATTATTATTGTTATTGTGATCTACGTCTAGCCCTTGGAAATTGGTTAGGTTCAGGTTCCATTACAATCTGAGGGGATCTGTGAGTACTACTTATATTAGGTGGGCCACGGCAAAGTAATGCAGTGTGCGAACAGATACAAGTTCCTAGTATATGTGTGAAAATAAACTGTGCTACTAAAGCAATGTTAGATGGTTACACAAGCGGTCCAAATTTCTGCACGGCCACATCACCAGTCCACTTTTTCTGCACAGAGCGGGGTCGGCATATATCCTGAAGGGACTACATAATCAGCCCGCGCTTTCCGCCATTCGGCCCCCAATCAGCCACCCCCTGAGAACACTAACAAGACGACCCCGCACCGCTATCTACATCGCCATCTCGTCAAGATCTTCATCGAGGGCGTAGTCGAAGTAGTCGCTGTCATCAGCCGCTTGGACCTCGATGCAGTCTGCCTCTTTAATACCCTGCGTATCGTCGATATCTTCCTCCAAGTTTCGTATACCATTATCCACTTGTCTGCCCGCCCGACTATTATCTCTCTCACCCTCATCCTCATCCTCATCATTCTGGGGGCCCTGGACATTTCCGTCGTCCTCGTCAGCATCTTCGGCAGCGGTGCGGTCAGAAGACCTAGGGGTTTGTGTACCCGGCTGGTATGTGTCTCCTCCTTGTTCTTGTATGCGTCTAAGACCTGCTCGCGTCGTCACTCGTCCGGCCGTGGTCTCGACGTATTCGACCTCGATAGGGTCTCGTTGGGAACTATACTCTCCATATCCACGCGCGCGGGGATTAGGCTGCTCGCTACGGGGTCGACACCGGTTGCGACGAGCGCGAGGATCATCTTGTACGGGCGATCTGGAGCGCTCTCTCTGATTGGCATCGCTACGACGGGTACGCTGCGGTATCAAGCAACGGTTCCAGAACCAAAAGGGATGGACGTCATCGATCGTAACCCGACCGCCCTTGAACTTTAGCCAATGCAGTCGGTGGCAGCAAGGCAAGCCTGAAATCTTCTTAACGGGACACCAGCATGAATCCCCTCGAAATTCAGGATTCGGTTCCCGTCTTTGTGGTATCTTTCGTAGCTGTTCCTGAAGGATGTCGAGACAATGGTCGGAGACGTACGGCGCGATATCTTTTAGAACGACATCGACGTTTGGATTCGTCTTGTAAAGCCCCCGATGCATCATATTATCGATGTTCGTGGCTTGTTGCGTCCAGAATAGCTCCAATATTTCGAAAAAGGTTCGTAGGTCGCCTTTTGAGCTATTAATAATGGTCTTGATATTGGTATTTGAGGATTCGCCTATCGACATCGTCAGGCTCTCGAAGTGCGTATACTATGAAAGGCAATGTTAATTCCTAGTCCTCAGAGGAAGGGGAGACTTACCTGATCAGTAAAAATAGCACAAAATTTTTCTTTCCAAGGATTAATCCATGCCGTCATACAATATTGAACTGCTGCTTCAGGATATTTGCCGCGCTCCTGAAATGTCCGTAGCTTCATCTTGTATGAATCTATCGTGTGACACTTTTGGATTCGCTTAAAGTGATGATAAAACCCGTTCCATAGCTCGCTGTCCTGCATGATGCCAGTTGCCGGATTACGGTATCCTTTCGGGAAATGCTCTTTTGTCTTTGTGATGACATTCATATTAATGCGCCACTGGCAAAGGACATGCGAAATACGGCCAAAAACCGGACTATTAGCCAGGGCATTCATCAGGGCTTGGTCGCGGTCCGTACAAATGCAGGTGCTTGTGGGCACATCGAGTTCTCGTATCAGATCGACTAAGGTGCCCAGGACCCAGGTGAAGGACGGCTCCGTCCCGTCTTTCATGAAGCAGATTGCTAGGTTTGGCGACGATTTCGATGATGTCGAGCCGCAAATATTAAGCAGCGGCATACTGAACCGGTTCGTTTTGTAATTGGCATCAATTTTTAGGATATAGGGATATCTCTGAAAGATCGTCATACCAGTACGGCGAGCGACAAAGAGAAACTCGACTCGACCTTGATCATCTCTCTTTTCGCGGAACCAGTAGTCGCCAGTACGATTCTGTAACGTCTCGTATAGCCACTCAATCGGCACCTTACCGGCTAGTTCGTCGCGGGTATGCTTTGAGAGAAGATTTGTAATGTCCCACCGCTGCAGACACTCTAGTTCAGGTTTCTGATGTAGCCTCGTCAAGATCTGTGCCGGCGATATGCCGTTATTCCAGAGTTCGATGATTTCGTGCTTGTACGGCTCGATACGCTGCCGTCGGACTTCAGAAAAGGCTGAGACGTCACTGGCAGGGTGGTTATGCTGCTGTTCTTGGTGACCGTGCTTCTTAAAGCCAACCTTCCACTTTCCGTCGACGATCCGACATGCGACTTGAATCGGGCAGCTTGTCATTTGCGTCTTGCCCTGCCTCTTCCTCGTCCTGTCCGTCTGTTCGAATCGATCGTCCGATTCGTAACCGCGCCCTTTGCTACATCGTAGCTCGACTCGCATGCAGTTTTGCTTGTTGGGGTAGTAGTTCTTGACGGCGAGACCATACCCATTTACAGCGGCATGCTCTTTACAGTATTTCAAGCAGTCGTTCCACGTCTCGAACTCGAGGTCGGGCGACGGAAGTGGTCCGCATTCTGGTTCGAAATTCGACATCGCGACGCGTCTTGGAATTCTATGGTATCGTAAGTTAGTTAATTAAGGCCTCAAATATCGAAAATGACGTAAAATGACGTCTTTAACACACCGATGTAGTGGAATCTCGGAGTTGAGATGCAGGGTCGAATATAAAGAGTATGTGATTGTGATAATTTGCAGCAGCCATAAAATTTGGTCGTTGACATTTGTAGGGTTAGGGTAGGATTGATGCCGACATACTGTGGCTTCTGCGCAGTGTCAGCACCCTAGTCGTGTCACCACCGTATCTGTAGCCTATGCATAACTGGTAGGCTGATACGGATGACAATGACTGATGTGTGCTGACTTTCTTCATTGATTGTTGAGATATCTGGAGAGTCTGGAGACGGCGGGGAAACGTGTGTGCCCTCAAACCCTATCCCTAACGGGTCGGTTTGGGGAACCACAATACTTGTGAGTGGAGAGCAGGTATGACGAGACGGGCTGGTTTCGGGTAGCCTTGCTGAGCGAGACGGGAAGTGGGGCGTGACTGCGCTCCCATGGTGACATCGCATCCATCTTGACTTCTAACTCAAAATGTAGCACCACCGTCGAAATGGCGTCCGCCTTTGAGTCCTTCGGACTTTTCTTTTCCTCTCTCGATCAAGTTGCTCTTGAAGCGACGAGGAGTTCGCAGGGCAAATACTACTCTAGGTGGTGCTCATCACTTCAGCCACTTATCTCACCATCCCCGCTGCCTAAAGAGCTAGGCGAAACTACCTAGTTTAACAGTCGCAGAAAAAACATAGCGCACAGATGCACATAATAAACGTCGGCATGAGTATTAAAAATGCGAAAAATGCCAAAAAGGTCGTAACAGCGATCCATGGTTATATGATGATAGATCCTCACTCAACGCACACCCGAATCTCAAGAGGCGGTAGCAGTGTCGGCGGGTGTAGGTTCCTCCTTTTCCTCCTCTAACGGCTTCTGCCCGTACACAACGGCACTGTTGAAGAAAGTTAGCACCCAAATTAACCCCCTCCGGTGAAATTTGAGAAATCCATCGCGGCAAGCACCTACACCTGAAGATAGGCATGGATATTCCGATCCCGAAACTGTTTCCTCACCGCCGAGCAGTAAACCATGGTCTCCTCGGGACTCCACTTCAAACCCCTTGTAAACAGTGCCATCACCAGGCCCTCCAGCCCGCCGTCGAGGTTCGCCAGCGTGCCGGCACCGATGTCCTTGAAGTGCTTTTCGCGGGGCCACGGGCCAATGGGCCACTTGAAGCGCTTCTCGGTGACAGACTGGAATCCGACCTTTTCCATGATGTCCTTGTAGGTGGGCGCGATGTTGAGGGGGCGGCCGAGGTTGCCAGCCGCCTCGATGAAGAGGCCCGCGAGCTTGCCGAGCTCCGAGTCTGCGGGGAGGGTGCCGTCGTCACTTTTGTAGGGGAAGACGGGGTCGGACATTTCGAGCCAGCCGCCTGGTTCGAGGGCGCTGTTTGTGCGAAGGGAAGGGCACATGTTAGCTGTCTAGGAACTTGGAATGGGACGACGCTGGGAGGGGAAGCTGGGTGGATGGTTTACTTGTAGGCTTTTTTTATGTAATCCTCGTAGTTGGAGAAACTTCCAGCCATGACGCGGCTGTAGATGAAGTCGAATGGCTTGCTCCATGTCCAGTCTTTCTCGACGTCGTCTATCTCGAACCTGCAGTTTGGCGGAACCCTGCGGTTGGTGAGCCAGAGATGCCACGTATCAAGGAAAATACAGCCATACGTACACTGTTGGCTGAATTGGGGACAGGTCCACGCCGATGACCTCGGCTTCCGGGAACGCATCAGCTAGAGAGCAGAGTGTTGCTGGTTAGCCACTAGGTCAATTACTAAGAGTGGGACCGCTAGCGCTCGCAACCGATGACGGATCACCAAGCCTTACCATAATCAATAGCCCAGCATCCCGTTCCGGTACCGATATCTAGGACCCGCGATGCTCCCTCGGTTCCTTTGGGGCAGAGGGCCAAAGCGCCATGAAGGGTAAGGTTCCAGACGTAATGTTGCACCTCTACAAACGCGATGACATATAGGCGTTAGCTTGACGCGGCACATTCAACAAAACAACGGGTCTAGACCGACGGAAAAAGACAAACCTAAGCGTTCATTCTCTGCCGAGTCGTTCGGAAAAGCGTATTCTGAACCCCGGAATTGCTTAGCGAACCTGAGATCCCTGGTGCCCGACAAAAAGCGGAGAATGCTCACTTCCGGCGCTCATGGCATGGTACGTCCTCCCATTTTCCTTCTGGTTCTGCAGAATGCTCGATCGGAGCGAGTCCAAAGAGCTACCAATGCTCTTTTCAAGATTGATTCGTGTCAGTATTCGGAGCTTCGATAGATGGCATTCTGGGCACAAAGCGACAGGTCGAATAGCCAGATTCCCCACCCCCCGCCGACACTTGCAGGAAAACCTACCACGGCAATAGCTGAATCGTCGTCCTCAAATGTGTCCACCGCCTGTCCATTCCGCGGTTAGATTCGCGGCAAGCAAAATCGGGAACGAGAACCATACAATGGGCTGGCCATCTGCCCCTGTCTCTGCCATGGCTTTCGATTCGCGATCAGTCAGGTGGTGAGTGGGGTATTTGCGTCGCAGAAGGCTAAACGGACTCAAATCTAGGTCAACCACGCGGCGAGGGCCCGCAAGCGGTGCGGGCCGCTTTTAAAGGAACCCTAGCAGACCGGAGCCGGCGAGTGACGGTTCGGTATCGTCCAGGACTAGTGCTCACCCAGCTTATTTCTTCTGCACGTCGGAAGTCTTTCCCCGCCCTGCCCTCCCCCACTCTTGGCTTGCCGAAATCTTGTGGTTTTCTCATCCATCCTAACCAATAGTGCCTCGTTCGCGCCGGTCTGGATGGACCAGCCATGCGCCTCGCCGAATTTACGCTGTTATTTTGTGTAGTCTGTCACTCTTAGCGGGGTAAGGTGGTTCCAAGCGAGCGCGCTAGACTTCCCTAGCCCCACCTCAACCAGCATTGACATGGGCACTGGCGGGCGGAAGTGGATGAAGATTCCCCGTCCTCTGGTGACAGGTGATTGGATGCGACGGGGAACTATTATGAGTGGGCAGGATGCCCTGTGGTCGCTCGTCGCTCCCAATGCGGTCTGATTTCTTAGCTATCCGGTAATTATGTGTTCGGCCGAGGTTGCCGCCGCTGCTGCTTCCGTCAGAGGCTCTGAGGCGCAACATACTGTGGAACAAACCACAACCCAAAAATGAATCTGCCCGCCGTGAGATATTAGGTGTGAGATTTTTAGGGATGGGGGAAGATGGGTTCGCAATCCTAAGACGTCTGAGCGGATGTCCGGTCACCACAGAGAGCGCAGAGCAGGGCAGGGCGGGGAGAACCCATGGACCTCAACGCTGCATGAACTGGACTAAGTTAACGAAGCTGAAGAGGAAATTTTTATCTCTTAGTTCTAGATTTTTCGGGGCCTCAAGAGCATCTGTATTCTAATTATGGCTCTTAAGGGGAGCAGTATTGGAAATGGTAGATACTACAAAGTACTATCTAAAGCGCACCAGCTGTCGGCCAGTATCAAATTGTGCCAAATCTGACGAAACCAAGCGCCTCAGCATCCATTCCAGATATAAAGCTAAGCTCCAGTTGCTTTAATACTAAGCAAGAGCAAGTGAATAGGGCTTAGCACAGGAAGATTATGGTCCCTTTAACAGATGAATTGATAACCTCTACAAGGTATTGAGAAATTGACGCACTAGCCAGAAGAACACAGCCCAGCTAGTACGCAATTTCTATAACATTCTCTAGGAGAATCTAGAGCTTCATGTAGTTCGGAAGGAAATTCCGAACTAGGCCCGGTAGTGATAGTCTTTGTATCACTGATGACAACGAAGCTATAGTGCGGATTCGGTACCTGGAATTTTGGATCGCGCTTTCACTGGAGGGCGGCTAGGCATTAAGGTTCTTGCTCTTAGGGTTTGGACACGAGTTTTTTTTTGTTTCCTTGGCTTTCCGCTAGCGCTCCTCTTTTTGGGCACATCGTAATATTTTAGATTAGCCGTGACAGGCTTGGCACCTCAGCTCGTAATTAGAGCAAAGATGCGCAACTTAACAGGGTTAAGAAGGTTATCAGAGCCTATAAACTGATATTTACTCCTCCATTTTGCAGTTTCATTTCATTTCGGCCATTGAGTGATATATATCCATCGTTATTTTATGTCTCTTCGCCGATTCAGTTGCCGCGGCTGAAGAGTTGTCCGTCCATTTGCCTATTGCGGTTCGGTCGTGCCGCATGTGCCTCAACAAAAACCACGGTCCCTGGTTCGGAAGCACAAGGGAAACACCTCTTGCTTTCGCCATTTGCATTGGCTGCCCCAAAAAATAAAACCGCCTACTTGGACTCTCTATCCGGCAAAAATATTGCGATTCTCATGACAAAATGCTCGTGAGAGGTTCTGGTGCCATGGGATGCGTGTTTTGTACATGACGTCAGTCATAACGTATCGTCAAGTCATGCCCCTGGAATGACCTGGCTCAAGCGCTCGCTGCGCCTCACTGGCTATGGGCCGCGCGTCTTCCCTGGAAGGACCTACATTCCACAGCTGAGGAGCACCACGTTGCGAGCGGAATAAATGGTGGTTTCCGCTTTGGGCCAGAATTATTGGGTCGTACCTCCCAAGTTGAGCAGGGTTTGAGTGGGTATTTTTGAGCTAGTACCTCCACTGAACCAATTTTTCTCTGCGCCACGTGCCACCCTGTCGGAGCAAACGCGATGTCCCCGACGTTAGGGTGTCATTATGCTTGAAATATTCTTCGCCGAGGAACGAAGAACAGTAGCGGGTACTAGCGTCGGTTCGCTTGATGGCAGGCGAAACCTGGCTGCTGATTGATTTGCTCGCCCCATGAGAGGAGATTGTCTCATCTTAAGGGGGAAAAAGCCCAGTTGATCCCCTTTTCTAGAGCCCGCTACCTTCCTTTTCGTCCCAAGCCGGGTCCCATTCCTCCTTTGTTTGTTCTTTCTTGAAAAATCCGCTGTTCTGCCGTGAGCGAGTGCCTGTTTGGACCATGACCTTGTTTGGCTTTCACTGATTGCTGAATTGCCTTCTTCATTCCTTCCTCCACATGGCCATTCTTTCTCCACCAGGCCGATTCTTTCCAACACAGAATAATTGTTTGTCGGCGGCGCATTCCTGTCCCACCCGCCTACTGCTCGCCACAGCGAACAATCTGAGTCGTCCTTCATTCGACATCACCACTCTTCCAGTCTTCAGGTCCATTCAACGTCATAAAAATGAAAACCGACGAGATATTGACTCCAAATTCGGTGGAGGGGTTAATTGCAGAAGGGCAAACAATAGTCATATTCGAAGACTCCATCCTCCGGCTCGACTCGTGGCTTAGTAGGCATCCTGGAGGTCGCTTGGTGGTCCTTCACATGGTTGGAAGAGATGCCACGGACGAAATCAAAGCGTAAATCCCCCCCGATCGTCTTTGGCCCAGCGCGATTAATCCTGCCCACTCCCGTGACACAAAAATATCCAATTTTTGTCGCTTACCCCGGCGGTTCCTTTCCGTCCAGAGATGCCATGATAGAGCTGTCCGTCGGATGCTTGAAGAAGAAGCGAGTTTTTCGGTGCAGTTTGTGCCACGGATGCGGCCCCCGTTTTATGTTGCGGCGGCGTCATAAGCAAAGCCTATCCGTCGGAGAACCACTGGCAAATCAAATTTTGAAGGCGGACTCGTCGCTGACAAATTATGATATCATAGTTATCATTCGGCATCAACCTGCCGATCGATGCGAGCCTTCCGGATAGGCCGGAAACCGCCTGGGCCTTGGGCCAACATGACGCCGCCAATCAGAGGAGGCGTCTTCTACAAGGACGAAACCCCACCCACCCCTCTGTCCGACGACGACGTTGACTCAGACGATTCATCTGGCAAGACATCAGTATCGTCGCTCACCACGATAACTGCGCTCTGCAGCAGTGTGGAGAGCCTGGACAAGCTGGTCCCCTCGGCCGCAGAACCGAGCCTCCGTCGTCGAGACGCCTCGGGGTCAACCCCTGCACTTGATGCATCCTTGCCTCTGAACAAGTTGGAGGGCGTTGCCTCAACACGGCTTCTACGATACCCGTTAAATCCATACAAGCTCACCAATTTGGCCATAGAGAAGGAGATCGACAGGGACTTGCAGAGCTACCCTTCGGTTGACCCTGCTGTGCAACAGGATATCACGCGCAGTTACCAACTTCTCCACCAGCGAGTTCAGGACAGCGGCCTATACGACTGTCCATATCTCGAATATGGATACGAAGCGATGCGCTATGTCACTCTCTTCTCCCTATTTATCCTGACACTCCGACCCGGGTGGTATCTTGTGTCGGCTGCAATCTTGGGCTTGTTTTGGGTTGGTATTCAGCTTTTGTGTCACTGTTTGATATGTAACTAACATGGTAATCCTCAGCACCAAATTATGTTTACTGCACATGATGCAGGGCACCGGGCCATTACGAAGAACTTTGTTGCCGACACCCTCATTGGCATGTTCATAGCCGACTTCTGCTGCGGCTTGAGTATCGGTTGGTGGAAGAGCAGTCATAACGTTCACCACCTCGTCACTAACCAGCCGGTACGTTCTCCCTGATTGAATCTACGCCACGGTCGCTAACATGCCAAAAGGAGCACGATCCCGACATCCAAAACGTGCCCCTCTTCGCGACATGTCCGTCATTCTTCAAAAGCCTCCGATCATCCTACTACGACTTTACGTTTGCGTGGGACGCCGCGGCCGATTTCCTAGTTCCATACCAGAAATACACGTATTACCCCGTCATGGGTATTGCGCGGTTCAACCTCTACCTCTTGTCTTGGCTCCACGTGCTGTCGAAGAAATCGTCGGGTTTGGGCGGTTCAAAGGCTTGGTGGATTCGACCGACCGAAATCACCTTTATGGCAGGATACTGGTTCGTGTTTGGATACTGCCTCTTGTGGCGCACGCTCCCAGATTGGCCAACCCGACTGGCCTTTGTCCTGGTGTCCCATATCATGACGATGCCCCTTCACGTTCAGATTACGCTGTCGCATTGGGGCATGTCCACCTCGATTCTTCCAGAGGACGAGTCATTCCCCCAGCGACAGCTTCGCACCACCATGGACGTCGACTGCCCCGCTTGGCTTGACTGGATCCACGGCGGTCTTCAATTCCAGGCAGTCCACCATCTGTTCCCTCGAATGCCGCGACACAATCTTCGGAAAGCCCAGGTTCTGGTCAAGGAATTCTGTGCGGAAACGGGCATTCCGTATTCCATTTTGGGCTTTGTCGAGGGTAACCAGAAGGTGTTGGGAAGACTGGATGAGGTGTCAGATCAACTCAGGATCATGCTTGACTGCCAAAAGTACATGGCAGAGACGGGGGAGAGCGGGCTGCATTAGTCGTTATTTTTCAACATGCACGCGGGTTTCAGGTACATGGATTATCTCATAAGATACACTTTCGCAATTCCCATTAGTTATAATTACTATAGACTCTTCATAGACGCGGCAACGTATGCATATCGGGTGGGGGGTTAAATTCAGGCATGGGCAGTTTTCAACTGTAGTCACTCCGGTAATAGTTTCGACTACAGTTCATGCTCCAAATACGAGCGTATAGTCTAGATTCTACACTATTTTGTAGAAACTACTCAGCTAACGTTTCTTTTAAGGGTTTCCTTATGCCTACATTGCATTGATTTACGAATATGGTGTCTAGACTCTGCTTGATTGGAATCTATGCCTGTAGGCGTCCCATAGCCCGATCTTTTACCAAGACAGCCAAACATTCGGTTACACAAGTACGCTTGATCCATCGCATGGGCAGTGGCCTGCTTCATCTTCATCCCTAGAAGCGGAGAACTACGAGACAGGAAGCTACGATGCTACCGGCCACTCGAGGTTTTAACTGTCCCTAGACATGCAGATAGTGTGGGGCTTGGTTCCACTCGAGCCACAAATTCGAAGGCGAACCAGCCGTCGAACACAAACACTACTAAGATATAGGATCCATTTTTCAGTTGTTTCCAAAATCACCCTTGCCAAGTCGGAGGAGGACCGGAAAGTTTTATTTTATTTTACCTAAATTAGAAGGGGACAGGGCCGAGGAAGAATGAGGGAAAAAATCTAAGTCTACACTCTCGGGCATGATACTGCATCAAAACTGCAGCTGCAAACCTCTCCATAATTCTCCGTCCGCGAAATTTATGGCCAAGCCTTCCGACTAGTTTGAATTTTGACCGGAATACCTGCCCAGAAACATGTTGCCGGACCCTCATGGCATCAACTGCTCCGGGGTGCCGTGTCGTCAAGGACCGCAGGGAAGCGACCGAATCTTCTGCCTTCTAATTGGTCCAGAGGCAAGGAGAAGGCTCAGCTCGACAACGACATAATTTAAGGACGCAGACCTCTAGTTACAGGCTATAATGATTTGCCGCTTTTACAGTCCCCGCTCCGGGCCGCGAACCGTTCGACAGGTTCTTAGGGGTCCCAGGCTTAAGTGTACATAGTTCCCAGTTGTCATTTTCGGGATTCCACATCTGAGCCGTCTCGTTCAGACGAATTGCGGAATTGGTACACTAAAGACCTTCTAGCGTTCTTGACTTGGCGCCCTCTGAGAGCTGAAAGTCCAGAAGTTTCTCCATATTGGCCATAATAGGTCTTCTGCTCAGTCTGCGCCTAGATAAAATCGGGACTCTGGAGTCAAATACGTACATTCCTCATCGATGCATGGCCGCGCAAGACCTTGAGGTTTAAGGTTCCGACATCATAGCACTGTGTGGACGATGGCAAAGTGGCAAGAGTTTCTCTGAGTGAATACGATAGAGAAAGGCAACGGTGTCAAGTTAGTTTTGCTGGCGATGCGCCCGTGTTCCGCCTTGCACTGCCAGAGAGCGGCTCCCGGTGCGTAAGATGAACCACTTGAGGGGTAGGCAAATCGTTTCTGGGAAACCCCATATCCGATCCATAAATAGGCCTCTGGTTACATGATCTTCCCTCGACCTACCGGCGATGGCTTTGCATGGATTCACCCCTACACCACACCTCCACCGGTCTTTGGTAAAAACGCCATTTAAGAGAGCGGCATATGTCCTTCTCGTCCTGTTGATTTTGGAGACGTCCCACGACATAAGAATAACCAAATAGATAATTATTTCCCCAGCGCTTCTCCTTAGATTCTCTGAGTCTTTAAGAAGAAAAAATTAAGCCTTGCCTCGTTATAAGAAATTTCCTCCGCCAACCCAGAAGGTAACTTTCGCGTCATTCAATACTCGGTTGGGAGATGGTCTGGACACCTTTGCGGTACGATTTGGCCCTGTGACTCGTAAAAGAACAAAGAGACGCCAAACTCATGCCGCGGGCCAGTCCCACAAGCCAACTTAACCTTAGTCTTCTGCAGTTGTGGCCAGCATTCGTTGCACCAGTAGTACCCTGGGTACTTCCTCGACGAATTGGCCTTTGATGCGCGTACAATCCGGCTACAAAGCTTGTTGGAACAGCACACCATCATACCAGACGCCTTGCCGAGCACGGGCCACTTCTTCCTGAAGGCGTACTTGCCCGACACGATCATCGATGCTTTACTCTCGAGCTTCAGCTTGCGGCAGATGTTGTTGCACTTGTGCGTCGAGAAGAAAAACTTGAAGCCGCTCTCGCCGAGGTTGGTGTCGGCTAGTTTGAATCGTTCGGGATCACTCGTGTGGATGGCGGGGTCTGTTAAAACTTTGCCTACTCCTTGCAAGTCGCTTACGAGGAACCGTCCCTTGGACCGCTCAAACGTAAAATGCGAGAAGGCTTGGGCAGCTTGATGGTTTTGGTTGTCGGAGTGCTCCTCGTTGACCCAACCGCTGTTCGAGTTATATTTGACGTACTTCCCCTCGATAAACGGTTCAAGGGCCATGCAGTTATCTGCCGGGGCCTTTCCGGACTTTGGCTTCAAACACGCAGCAACAATGAAGTCGATCGAATGGTCCTTCCCAACCAGTGCGTTGAACTCGAGCGCAAAAGCTTTACATAGTGCTTGGCACCTCATGTCATCGGCAAAGTGCATCAGGTCCTTCCCATCACGCTTGAAAGACTTAACGACGAGTCGGTTTGTGGATGCCGCGGTGCGGGCGTACGATGCCACGCGCATGCTTCCGTGGGCAAACGAGCGCGACCGCTTGTGGATGGTAAGATCGGTGGTGCAGATCTTGATGTTATCGTCATGGGACATCATGTCGTCGAGGGACCGGGTGCCGCGCATCACCACATCGGTGAAGTAGGCCTCTACCGTCAGAGTGACATCTAACCAGCCCGGGGTGTTCCACTGCGCAGGTGTTGTCTCCAGCTCCTCCGTGATGGTCGGAACTTTCGAGCTGAGCTTCTGAACAGGTGGGACTTTTAACCCAAGAGTGGACGACTGGAATACGCGTGACGCCGTGCGTGTAGCCGAAGACGTGACGCTATTCACGACTAATTGCTTGAGTGCGCTATATGTGGTTCCGAGCTCCGCCTCTTCGAAGCGGAGAGTGGAAACGGCGCCGCGCTTGGACATAGATCCATCTCGCAAGGTGTGCGACGCCGATGACAAGTTACGAGCTTGGCGGAAGTATTTGTTTGAAGGATGTAGCTTGCAGTCCAGAGATATGGCGGCATACGCTTGGAAGAAAGCGAATGCCATGCGGTCCGTGTGTTTTGTGATGCGGAGGAATGCGTAGTTGATGTTGAGCTCGATCATCCGGCTGAGGAGTGGTTCGTGTGTGAGCCCATGCGGCTCCTTGCCTGGGACTGGAAACATATCGTAGAAAGATCCGTCGTGCAAAGTTCTACCATGCGGCGGAGAATCACCGATGTGGATGATGCATCGGGTTTGGTGTTCCCACGTTGCGTCAAGGGCTTGCTGGATCCCGCCGAGGACGTCTTCAGGTAAGTCGTCTCCTCCGATAGCACCCAGGAGGCTAAGGAATCGGTGCACTTCGTCAACATCATTAGTGAAGTCGAGAAACTGAATGTTGGGCTTGTCATGGTGGTCTTTATACCCCACCACCGATATTCGCACACTGGCTTCGTCGAAGAAGGTGGCCTTGATGTCATGTACAATACTCTTGATCTGAGTCTTTGCAGCTTCAATATAATTCGCCATTGAGCCGGTCGTGTCAATGAGGAAAAGTAAGTCGGTCGAAGACGCCTCTTTGAATAACCCTGCTGTTCGACGGGGCAGGGCGGATCGATTCGCCAGGACAGAGTCTTTCTTCAGGCCGAGAACACGCAGCTGAGCTTCAGCAGCGGAAGGGCCGGACTTGGCCTTACGCTCCAGCTCCTCTAAGGGACGCTTCTCGCCCATTGGGGTTGAAGCCGTCGAAGTCGCCGAAATCCATCCTAGACACGTGGTGGCGGCTAGCAGGTCTCGGACTCTTTGCAATCCCGATGGCTTTGGCGCTGCCACGGCCGCGGGGATACCCGAGTGCTTTCCGATGTCAGGAGCCTCAGGGCACCGGGTTGAGGATGGAACGAGGGTCCTCGACGACGATGGCCAGATCTTGGCGTCTGAGGGGATGGCCGAGGAGGACTTTTCCAGATGCGAAGCTGATCCGTCTTGGTGGGCATTGTGAGGCTCCGTCGGAGGCTGAGTATCATGAAGCTTCCGGGGCACGAACGAGGTTGGTTCCTCAGTCTCGACGATGGGTTCCATGTTCGAATTGATTTGATCCAGATTTTAGCCGTATTGACTGAGGAGGTAATGGCTATTGCATTTGCTATGAAAAGTAACGGACCGACTCAGCGCTTCGAGTCGCTTGATCATGGGGAAAGATCGAGTAGGCTGGAAGAGGGGAAATCCACAGATAATAGAGCTAGCATCGATAACGGCCCTATCAGAACTTGTTGACAAATTGGATGCCTAGTAGCTGTCCAGCTGCTACAAGTTTGGTGGGAGTGCGGTTTCAATAGGTAAATTGTGCTACTGGTGCCTGGTCGGCTAGTCCGGGGTACGTTCGGCATTAACACCTCTTCGCGAACCTTGACCTGCAATTGTTAGCACCAGGCAGGAACCTGAAAATGGAGCTAACTGCTTCAGTTCACGACCGCAGGCTTTAGTTTGGGATTAGGATGGCAACTCGACAACTTCCGTGTTGGCACTTGGGTTTGTTGATTTTCCTAACGGCAATATCAGCTATCTTCGATTTGAGAGGTAGTGTGATAAATTCCCCTCTGCTTTTGACTTTTTATTGCGATATAGAGTATGGTCTCGACCTTTCGTTTCCGTCTTGATGCTTACCAAAATTGATACTAAACATTGCTCTACATCGCTACGGGCTGAGATGAAGGTTCTAAATCCCGTGGGGAAAGTTATACATCAAATCAATTAACTCCCTCGTGCCCAACCAGGCGCTAACGTTGAGTTGAAAGAAAAGAACGTCTGGACTCGCTATCTCTAAGCTATACTTGCATTTGCATGATGTCGTCGCCAAGCTGTTGAGGGCGGAGGTAAACATCGCAGTACTCTGATTTCAGCCCTCCCCGATTGTCATAGCAGAAGGATCCGGGGAGGCGGTTCGCATAGCAGAGGGTACTTTGGTTTTGCTTCTCGGTCGCCTGGTCATCCTGCAGTCTATCTATCCATCCGATAACGATAAGCAAAGACTACAAAACGACGCCCCAGCCTCGTTTAGACAACTACAGGGGGGCTACTCAGAGAGCGTATGGGCTTAACAAGCTCATAGATTCCGACAAGCCCATGGCCCGCGGCGCTCCAACAAGTTCAACAATATGCTATGATTCCACCAGTACATTGGATACCAACCTAAGTTGGGGTTTACGAAAGCATCTTGCACATTGTCAGATGGCCTCCTCCCCCCAATTCGCTATATCAAGGGGATGCAGACCGTCAACGAACCCACTCCAAGGACAACCCCGACGACGATGAGACTATAAGGATATGCGTGTTTTCCCTTCGTTCGATCCATTGGGACCCACTCGCTGCAATATTGATCAGTTGCTTGACTATTGCAGTGGCGATAGCTCCTGGTATAAATCCGATTTGTCGCCGTACAATTGGTATCAACTTCACAAGCATAGGGCTGAAGGCAATAACATGCGCCTGAGAATTAAGCCTCGCGGGTCGTGGTGTCTAATGTCGTGCAGAATCAACATTTGTATAGCCTTTCGTTCCGGCGGGTATAGCATGGTCACTGGCATAGAACGATGCGGTAAGACAAAGCCTTCGAACACGCATGGTGGAATGAAAGGTCGGGAGGAACAAGATATGGCTTGGCTACGTTATTTTGCCCGTCGCGAATCAACCCCTATGACGCCAATACAACCAAGACTGCCAGGGAGCCGGACAGATGCTGCATTCTTCGCTGATGACCCTAACCCTGCAAGCGGAACGAAGAGGGCCCAACAGGTAAATCGTGGGTGGCGAGCCATGTGAGCAACGTCGAACGTGGTTGTAGCATCCGGACTCTAGTGTGCATACAGTAACAGCAGCGGACCCCGGATCAAGCACCACCAACCCAGCAGATCAGGCAGTCAGTGCGTGATAAATGAAGGCACAAAACCAGCTTAGATAAGTATATGCTCTGAACCCAGCCACAGTTGCTTGGAAAATCGCGCAGATGCTGAGTCTCCAGCCACCCCCTGGCAAGTAGCCGCGCTCCGGAGGTAGGAGCCAATATGGTGGTTCGTCCAAGACTGACCCTCCGTGCAGAGAAGTAGACGCCTCAAACAGCCGTGATATCTCTTCAATTTTGGGAACAAGGATGGCGGGACACGAGGTGCGGATCTTTCCTATGATATCTCTTCGGGAACTCTGACTCCGAAGCATTTGAAGCTCTCCAATGGAAAGTGTTTCTGGAGCAGTTGCAGGGCCGTCTAAAGTGGACGTGGCGCACCCCGAAGGGATGGATGTCAGTAACCGATTTGGCTTGAGACAACAACATACAGCAAGCACGGACTCTCTTTTACAGAGCCTCCCGGCTTTTCCGGGTCAACGCGTTCCGGCACGCGCTTGCCAAGGGTTGCGGCCGATCGGAGCGCGGCCACGACCTGAGATGGTACCAAATGAGTCTGTATTCAAGACTAACGGCCGTGTGAAGACGGCCGCTAACGGCGATGTCGGCAGTATTGCGGGCAGCGCCCGCTGAAAGTATCTTCCTGGTTGATATCGTCGTCAGATGCCTGCTGGATGGTGGGGCGTCCCCCAAGCAGGAAGATGCGGGGTCAGGGGGTTTGTAGCACACCGTTGCCCCGCAATTTGGCTGCTGACTGCGGGCCCCGTCTACTGTCGGCCGCCGGACCAGAAAGGCCCTGCCAATTCCATAGGCGGGAACCCCTCACATCATGCCTATACTTCTGAGCTGCAGCCTCTACCTGATGAACTTTTTGGGGTCCAACCATCGCCGCGGCAGTTCTCTCTAGGGTCGAGAAAAAGAAAATAACGAGCTGAAAGACACAAGGCTCTACGCTACCGCGACGGCCACCCTTTCGGTATACCTGTCGTCTTGTGGTGGGGACTATCGAAGGTATTATGGAACCTCTCCCCGTTTTTTAATATATATTTTTGGCACCGGGAGGATGAAAACAATGCCCTCCTCTGGCGGTGAAGCCCCGCACCGGAGTGAAGCTGGACTGAGTAGATAGCCCCATTTTGTCAGCTGCCCTGCTCCTCTTACACGGTACGTACCTCGGGCCGTGGCCACAGAAAACTGCCGTCATGCCACATCTTGCACCAATGTTTGCTTCCCTTTCTCCTCAAAAACACATCTTCCCAACGACTCCAACGCATCCTTCTCCACACAGACCAATTACACCAAAATCCAGTCTTCTGACGCAACAATACCACCATGGTATTCTCATGATCCTCCGCGGCCTTCCGCCGCTGTCGCAATGGCATCTATTAACACTCTGTTGAATCAGGCGACCTCGGCCAACTTCGCTTCCACATCTGAAACTGTGAGCGCCGACACGAGAGCATGTTGTTTGGGAGCATGGCTGCTGAGTGCTGACGCATCTTGAACAATCAGCTCAACAAGTACCTGGCCCTCGACCAGAAGGGCAAGATAATCGCCGAGTACATCTGGATCGATGCTGAGGGCCAGACACGCTCCAAGTGTCGCACCCTCCCGGCCGGAAAAGGAGATCTGAAGTCTCTTCCAGTCTGGAATTTCGATGGAAGCTCCACAGGCCAGTAAGACACATCCTCTCGTCACCTTGGACCGTGACTAATTCGATTGGCAGAGCTCCCGGCGAAGATTCGGATGTCTACCTCCGCCCATGTGCCGTGTTTCCCTGTCCGTTCCGAAGGGGCGACAACATCCTAGTCCTCGCCGAATGCTGGGATGCAGATGGCACTCCCAATAAGTTCAACTATCGCCACGAATGCGCCAAGCTGATGGAGACTCACGCCGATCATGAGCCCTGGTTTGGCTTAGAGTGTGTTCGATTTGCATGCACCTGGGGAGCCGACCGCTGACTCCAACAGGCAGGAATATACGCTCTTGAATATGAGCGACAAGCCGTTTGGCTGGTACGCCACCCCACGCCTAACCCCCAAAGCTGATTGCTGACGTAACACCAGGCCTGATAACGTACCAACTTCGCCGCGGAGCTTCCTCTAGAGCCATAGCTAACAAGATGCTATAGGGATTCCCAGCGCCTCAAGGACCTTACTATTGTGGTGTCGGCGCTGGAAAAGTGGTTATGCGTGACATCGTGGATAGCCACTACAAGGCATGCCTCTATTCAGGCATCAACATCTCAGGGACCAACGCAGAGGTCATGCCGGCTCAGTGGGAATTCCAGGTTGGCCCATGCGAAGGCATCGAGAGTAGGACACGGACCTTTTTTGACCCGCCGAGGCAACTCGCTAACAACCTCCGCAGTGGGTGACCACCTCTGGCTGGCTCGCTTCCTTCTGGCCCGTATCGCAGAGGATTTTGGCGTCAAGGTGTCGTGGCATCCCAAGCCTATTCCCGGGGTATGAAGCGCAACTCTCTTCGGACTCGAACAACTACTAAGCTGAAACTAGGACTGGAACGGGGCTGGCTTGCACAGCAACTTCTCGACCAAGGAGATGCGTGTCGAGGGTGGCATGAAGTACATCGAAGCCGCCATCAAGAAATTGGAGGGTAGACATGCTGAGCATATCGCCGTCTATGGCGAAGGTAACGAACAGCGGCTCACGGGTACGTCATAGACCGGGCGGGAGGGATTATCGTTTTCGACTAATAACAGCCATCACAGGCAAGCATGAGACGGGTGCTATCGACCAGTTTACCTATGGCGTCGCGAACCGCGGTGCCTCGATCCGCATTCCTCGCGAATGCGCTGCCAAGGGGTACGGTTATTTCGAAGATCGTCGCCCAGCCAGCAATGCGTGCCCCTACCGCATCACCGGAATCATCATGGAGACTATTTTCGGAGGAGTCTCAGCATAGGCGGACTGCTCATCGTCCTTGTGATATGGATTTGAAAGGTGGCGGGGTCCATCGCGTGAGGGTGCCATGTACCACCTAACAACTTCGCCTCGAGCCGCAAACGCCGTGGATAGATTGATTGAAGAGATTATGAAGAAGTAAATAACTGCCTTGGATCTAAACCCCACTCTGGTGGTGATCGTCGAGCTTCTGCCTCGCAAAGGCATCTAACCTTCTGACGGCATCAGCTCAACTCTGGTTCTCCTTGTGATCGTCCCACTTTCGGGTTTCCCTAAGTGTTTTCCGGGATGCTGTTGTTTCTTGCTCCTCTAAGTTTCTTGCCCTGGTCATACTTCGTTGGCACGCATAATGCAAGCGGTATACGGATACATCACACGCCCAACTCTGGACGGACCGTCGATTTTCGCTACCTACTTCCTCATCTTGGATTAAACGATAGCTCAAGCATGCTCCACACAGGCAGAGAGGTTGCCGTAGGCTATCTTTACTCGACCAAGAAAGAAAAATCGGCGTTTGAACCAGTTGTCAAATAGAGATACCAAAGGCAGATAGAGAGAGGCGACACGTCGCGGTGGACATATACGCGTTAACTTCGCTTACTACTCGAACAAACAGGAGGCGGTGCAGGGGCCCTTGGATTGTCCTTGAAATCTCCAACACCGCAGACAGAAAAAACCGATGTTTCAATCAATTTCTTGCAAACGCCCGCAAGCCGATGTGTCGAGTCTCGTATTAGCGAAAACGCGTGGTCTGTTCCTAATTTATTCCTACCTTTCGTCAGTAACAATCCACTGCAATTGGCCAGTCTTGGCAACCCTTCATGCCTTGGGACAAGGTTGCGATCAAAAGCGGATTACTAGACAACCCGACTTTGTAGGAAACCGTCAGCCCCCTGCCGACGATCCGAGGTCCGAAGAGCGGCTGAGCGGCTGAGAGGGTCCAGGGCATGATACAACCAGGGCAGGCGAAATTTAATACGAGATCGGATTAGTAGATTTTTCCCCCCCTTTGCAGCTGCGCCGGGTCTTCCCACTGGTGGAGTTTCGCGGGGAAGGACACGAGTGCATCGCTCACGACTTACCTCGACTCAACGGGCTGATGGGGGAGTCTAGGGGCGTGGTTCCCTGTCCGTCAGACTTGCAAAAAGTTGCTCCGACGTTGCAGCCGGCCGCGCGGTTGGCCAAGCGGTGATGAAAATAGTAACAAAAAAGGGGACCCGCAGGCGTGATAGGACATGTAATCCAGGTTAACGAGAAGAAAACATCCGTGCCATCTCGTGGACGTGGTGCCTTGATTTTGGGTAGCAGGTAATCCAGTATAAAGACCAGCCAGCATCTGTCAGTTTGTCATTTTGAAAGATTCATTTATTCCACATATTCAAACTTCTATCACACGCACATACACACATATTCTCTCTCTCGCCCTTCGGCCAGCACATAAAACCGGACGTCTAATTACTTTCCGCTCCGTATCCTTAACGACACACGCTATTCACCATGCGCGCCGTAGCATTCATCCTCGCCTCTGTCGCTGCCCTGGCCACCGCCGCAGCCACCGAACCAGCCCCCCGCCAGGCCCTCTGCGAACCCCAACGATGCGGCGGCATAGTTGGGTTTTCCTGCCCCAAGGGACAAAAGTGCTTCGACGACCCGAGGGACTCGTGCAGCGCTGACAAGGGGGTGGACTGCATCGGCATTTGCCTGTCGGTTTCGAAGGTTTAAGCCTCGGGGCTTGGTTGCTCAGACTTTGGTTGGAGAAGGGGAAGGGATCCTGTGGGGAATGGCTTATTGGGGGAGCGATGGAGAGGAGTACATGGGGAAAAAGGATTCGCCTTGCGGTTGAAAATGGATGACGGGTTTCTGAGGTGTTGAGACTGTCGGACTGACAAGGTTGAAACCAAGAGGGAATCAGGAGAAGATTGAATGCACTTCGGTCTGGAGACTCATTGGCACGGTATACCAGGGTTTATTTTGGTTAAAATTCTAAGATGTTGGGCCGAGAAATTCCCAACATCCTATGCATACTTGCATGTCAAAGCCGCCGTGACCGTCTCCGAGTTCATCGACCCATAAACCCTCCTCCGGAGGAGGGTCCAAAACCACTATAGTTTGACTTGTCAAACTCTCCATAGTCGCGAGGCCGCGGCACCCCGGAATAATGTTCGGACGTGGAATCATCAGCTCGATATCGACATCCGCTTTCGGTGGGTGGCGGCGCCAAGAATCCTAGATTGTCGCTACTATTCCTGCCCCTACCGCTCCCGCGCGAAGACGCGGCTGACGGCCCGTCCAAAGCTGGAGGGAGTCCCGAGGAAATTACCTGAGGCGAGTCGGATCTCGGTCGAGGGCGTTGGCCCTTGGGGATGGCACTCGTCATTTCGGCGGGGCCTTGGTAGTCCCTGACATCTTGTTTTTCCTCTCTGCTCTTGGACTGGGTCTTCTTGGGACGATTGTCCTTGGAGTATAGGGGAGCTACTCGGTTCTTGGACTTGCTCTTTTTGTTGCTGGCGTCCCGGTACTGGCCTCTTTCGCGAGGGTTATACCCGTAGCTCATAGAGTCCCCCCTTTGAAAATACTGTGAGTACTGATAGTCTTCAGAGGAGCAACTCGTCTGGTAGTCGTCATAGCCCTCGGTTGGAGCCATACCCAGCTTTGACAGCGTCAGTCTTATTTTTTCTGTAAATCAAGCAGAGCTTTGAGTGGAAGCGCAGATGGGGTATACCATTACACCACAAAAGTGAGGTTCTCCTGGGTGGATTTTCTGTCCGCATCCGTGACAGGTGATAGAGTCGTCGCGCTTACTCATGTTGGAACTGTTTTTTTTTTGTGCCAAGTACTCCCTTGTGGCTATCGTCGAAGATGGTGGTGTGCGTGAGGAGCAAATGGAGAATTCTCCAAGGGATATTCCGTCGAACTTATACTTGGAGGTGTTCTCCATGTGAGTCATGACTATATACTTCGTCCAGGCTCACTACTACTATTTTCCAAGATATATTGACATGAAGTGGCTTTAGATTCAGGGGGGAGAGGCTCTCAGCATCTGTTTCCCGGTTTGCACAACAATGCGCTTCGTAAAGCTTGCTGAACTCTGGCGCCAGCAAATGAGTGATTCTTGAGTGATTCTTGAGTGTTATTTTTAGGATGGCGGAGAATGAGAGCTCCTGAATACGGATTAGAAACTTGGCATGCGCCTGGCCCTAGAGTATCCAGCCCTCTCGAGCACTGAGCTCTCTTGAATTCGAAGTGAGATGCTTCAAGGCCAGAGTTTCCACGGGTTGAAAATTGAGAGCTCTCGGATCAGAATAATAGTACTTGCGTGCTGCACTACCCGTTTTGGCTCGGTTCGGATACCTCCCGCCGAAATGATGGCGCGTCGAATATCTTTCCCCCTAACCCTAGTAACATCCTTTGTCCACCCAGCCAAAGCCTCGTGATTGAAATGGTCTTAGCAATGTGCGACTACGTATGTGATACGTGCAAGGGACCCAAGAAACATTTCTCTAATTTTTACAATTTGAATCCAAGATTTCAACGCCAAAACCTGATAGGAGTTGTCGCGTGACCACAGATTGTTATCAAAGAGGCTGTCCGCCTCTGCGCCCCGACGTGCAGGACAGGCCTGCAGGTCAGGTCGTCCCTTAGCCAATTGATTACTCGGCAGACCCGGCAATCAGTTCATGCTGCATGGCAGACACAGCCTCTGCACCAGTGGCCATTTCGAATGGAATCCATTGGCCCCCAAGATGTTAGTTTGGCTCGGGTCCACACTCGGGGCCAGGCCATGCTCCACGGCGGCTAGGGCCAGAGGCTAGCAGACGGGAAATTGGGTGCGATAATTTATCGACACCGAAAAGGGAGTCCGGCTTGCGATACCGTCCTTGTTATTGCAGCTTGCAGCATGATCAATGGGGCTTCACCCCCCATTGAAATACCCGGTTTATCCCTCCTCTTTTTTTTTTTTCTTTTTTTTTACTAAAATGAAATGTCTGTCTGCTCATCACCTGGCAGCCTCGTGTAGATTTCGGTTTTCGCGCCGTGGTAAGTGGGCGATAACCGCACCGCGATGGCCGTCTCGCAAAGTACACGGAGCTGGCGTCGCCGGCTGCTGCCGGAACGGAGTTTAATAGTAATTGTCGCTGCCGTGTTTATCCTGGCTGCGCCGCCCTGCGCGGCGGCCCGCTTCACCTTTGACCAATGCCTCGAAGAGATCCACGCGATCCGAGATGGAACTCAAACTGTTAGCAACATCACAGGGAAGACCATTACACTGGACATGCTCGATAGTTTCAATTACACAGGAGAGACTCGTTTGTCTAAAGAGAAGCCGCGACCGGATAACTTCTTCACCTTGACGCTTGAAGGTATGGGGGTTCAATCGAGTTGTCATTTTCTTCCCCTTCCTCATATTCCTCCCCTCTATCTCCTCTCTTCCGCTATACCCTCGTGGCCGGATTTCATATCACGGCCTCGCTCCACTAGGTTGCCCGCCTAAAACGTTTCATTGCTGTAGGTTGCTCCCAGGTATGCGGCAACCAGCCCGAGCTCGACTACGATAATGCCCTTCCATTCGCCGCCAACTGGCTGCTCCCGATCCTCGCCCTGCTCGCCAACCTCACCTGGGACTCGCCACACGGGCGCCTGGGCAGGAAGTGGTCACAAATCTGGGGTGCCATATCCAACTGGTTAGGTTCACCGCAGACAGCTTTGACGGCGACCATGTTCAACCTTTATCTGATCGGACGGTGCTACCATCGGACGTCAGCTCACCGCTCTAAGCACAAAGACAGCAACCAGGAAGTTCTTCGGGACGTTTACTTCATCGCCAGTTGCATGGGCCAGTTCAGTCTAAGTGAAGAAGGTAAAGCGCCCGAGCATGACCACCACTTGCAACGCCAAGAGATCAACCGCCCCAACAACCCGAGATTTTACGAGGTGCTGTCGTACGGCCTTTTCCGACCGCTCGATCAAAGGGATGGCGTCACGCCTCCCAGGGACGTTGCTCTGACGAGGAACCTTATCAAGGCGCTCGCATTCCAGTTACGCATGCTGAGACGGCGGGGCGTATATCCTTCCATGCTAAACTTGCTTGCCTTTGGTCTGGCCTTCATATTCTCTATCGTTCAGGCGTTTTCGTCTCTTGGGGACAGAAGCACCGCGCACTCGCTGGCCTTCGGGCTCTTGGTCCTGTGGATGCCTATGCTGGTAGGGCTCAGCATCATTGACCGGAACCCCGTGTCTGCGGACAGATCCAAGTGAGTTTCGCCGTTTCCATGCAGGGCAAAAACTATACTGACCATGGCCGACAGGAAACTGATAGAAAGATGGCTGCGAAATGTATCAGTGATCCGAACTGACCTCACATTACCGGATGAGAACGCAAATGACGCCTTGGAAGTTCAAAGCCGTTGGTGGAGACCACCCGGGGCAGGTCCACCTGAGACGCATGCCAGCAGTCCTCCGGAACACCAAGGCATAGACCACACGTTTGCGCTCGGCCAGTTCATCGGCCAGGGCCGAGTAATGTGGTACGCTGGCCTCACCTACTCGATCCTCAAGGGAGGGTCCATGTACTCGACGTACGAAGAGGGCCAAAAAGCCCAGCAGCAGCTTCATGGCACGGCGGGGGGGGACCAAGAAAGATTCCTTGCCGTGGGGAAGGCGATGAAGGATTTCCAGGAAATGCACCGGCGGCCGGCAAAGTGGTACTTCATGGCAGTCTGGGCGCTTCTGTCTATTATGTTTGACGTGTTCATTGCTTTCATGGTGTCGTTCAATACTCCGACGGTTGGGCTTGGTTGTCGTTCCTTTTCTTATGTGCTTTGGGGTATACTGAGCACCATCACTTGGATTGCACATCTTTTTCTTCCCTTTCCGCGAAGGTCAATTCGGATCGTCTTCCACTGCATCAACGTGGTTTCCGTCCTGTGGCTTGCTGCCATCATGTTTCTGCAGGTACGTCAGACAACACCTAGCTTTGACACGCCCGGGTGTTCCCGAAAACCACCGCTGACGTTTCTTCCCCCAGATGTTTGGCGCTCTCAACTTCTGCTTCTGCAAAGCCAGCGCCTTCGCAGGCGGCCCCGGCTACATCGACTTCGAGTCTTCCGACTTTTACCGCGAACACTTTGATGTCGAGGCCTATTGGATCGCCGGCGCCGTGCTGGGCTGTACTGGCGCAGTAGTTGTCAGTTTTGTCGGGTACGTGTGGTTCTATCGCGACTTTCGTACCCTATGGCAGGCACGCGAGGACGAAGAAGGTATCCTCAATGATGTCGTAATCCGGACGGTGGAATCAGGACGGCAAAGGGATGCCGGGACAGATGGCGTGGAGTTGATTGATTTTACCTGGCTGCGCTGATGAGAGGAGCAGCGAGAGATTTCGGCAGCCGGTTGGTCTCTGGCCGGGCTCTCGGTGTGTTGGTAGATTATAAATGTTTGTTATCTATAGCGCAGCCGTCGCGATTGGCAGCATCATATACTCCTCACTTTTTCCAACGTTGGAACCCGCTGCAGTTCACCCCACCTCCCCTAAGTGCTAGCTCCGCGACTCTAGGCGCGGTGATGATGCTTCATTACATATGAATTTGCGCTTAACTGGGAGTGTAGCATCATAAAGATGAGGCAAGGTCAACGGCACCAACCTGCCGGCTAACCATGACTCGACCCTCACCCACGGAAACACAAAACAGATAGCCGTAGCTGAAAAATGCAATACGGTCCACTTGAACCTGCTCAGGCTTTTACCATGATCCAACGAGGTTCCGGGTTTATTCTCAATCCTTTAGCATTCGAACCCAGTCCAGTAAAGCGTTGCATCCGTAGGAGGTACCCCTTATTGGACAAGGCAGTTTATCTGTTTATATGCTTTCTGTTCTGTTCAAAATGCCTAGTTAGTAGTTTATGGGAACAATACCTTCCAAATGTGCCCAATCTGCCGTATCAAGTGTAAAGTATGCTGTTGCTCGACAAGAACAATTCTGATGACTAGGTTACGATTTGGGTTGGGTATAATTTGCTCGGAGAGCCCGGCTAGCAGAGTCCTGGAAGTTTGTGCTAAATCCTACATAGTAGGCATGGATGGCGTACTGCGTGGCAGAGCGGTTTCTTCTTAAGCCGAGTGGCGTATTATAATCTTTTGGTTGAATGAGGCAACAGGAGATCCTTGCACTGAAGATTCGTATTCTAACGTCAAGCAAATTGGGCCACCAGTTATGACGTGCGGAAGGATTGCAATAGCACACAGGGAATTATAGTATCGGTATCGATTAACGTTGTAACCGGTACGTCTATCCATCTTGGTACCTTAGAAATGTAAACCCAGTTCACCACGAACTCGCTCGTCATCATCAATCCCTGGTTACCCCAACCCTAAGCGAGCACCAGAAGGTGCTCAGCCCTTGACGTCATCACCATCTGGAAATCGGCGGCCCACTTACACCATCATCTTTCTTGGACAACCATCTATTCTTTACATCTTTAACATATATCTCTCTTAATCCACCAACCTGCAACAAAACTAGTCAATTCAAATTCCGAGACCTTCCTTAGTCCAAGAGCCTCCAGTCCGCCAGTGCTAACTCGACGAATTTCCCCCAAAAAAATGGCATCCCAAGCAAGCTTTAGCGACGCAAAGAAGCCTTGCGACGCAAAGGGCCCCGACACGAACAACAAGAGATCGTCATTCAAGGACGAACTAGACCGCGTGGCCACCGAGGCACGATCTCGCGCGCACGAGGCGAAGAGCGAGGCGAATCCGGTTGTGGAGACGGGTAAGACATGGCGAGACTCATCTCAGGACGCCCGAAATGTGGGTGTTGGATGGAAGACCAGGAGCTGACAAAGGTGTTTTGCGTTGAAACAGTGAAGCAGTACATCCCCAGCGTGGCGACGATTTTGGGAGGCCAGGACCAGGAGGCCGAGAATACCGCGGGGAACCTGCCGCCGAGTGGACCGCCGGAAAGGCCGCATCATGATGTGCATATTGAGGAGTTTGTGAGGGAGCAGCATAAGAGCAAGAGGGATGATGGGCTGTTGGAGGGGTAGAGATGAAGGCTTGACGGGAATTTAGGTGATGTGGGTGAGGGTCGGTGCTATACAAACCGAAGATTCAATCACCACTTACTTCGGGTGGCGTAGGTAGGTAACTTGGTCAGTCTAAAAAGGAATATGATGCTCTGATTTCATATCCCTGCCAGGAACTGAAAGGTCCGTTCAAGAAGCTAATGTAGTCGAACCGCTTTGTCGTTCGAATGTATAAAATAAAGGGCTGTGTCGTGATGAATAGATAAACAGAGCGGTAATGCGGACCGACACCAACGCACCAAAGAAATAGCCAACCCCCCTCACTAACCACCAGAAATTTTAAACCAAAGTAGAAGTAGATGTCGTTGCAGCTCAAGCCTACATCTAAACAAACATGTAGATGATGGTTATCCAAACATGAAGTTGAGACATGCCTAGATACTGATGGCCCACCCTTGGACACTAACAACGCTTGTATTGCCATAACCCTTATAGCGGGAGCGGGGTCGCGGTTCTGCCACAAGTCACCGTCGGCTCTCTGGCCGAACGAACGCAGTCATGTTATCCGCGTTTTCTTGAGTCCAAACTCTTCCAGACAGACATACGGCGGACCAACTTGCATCCGTCACTGATTCGGAGGGCGTCGGGAACACGATACCAAGGACGGACACCATCAAGTTGGGACGGGTAGGTAACCCAAGCCTACGTCTGGGTTCGCCTGCAGCGTCACATATCCTGCGATATCCCAATGCCTTGCACTGGCACGGAAGGGTCGCGCCGGTTATGGGCCACGAATCTTACTCCTCACTGGACTGAAGCCTACGACGTAGTCAATTAATATGTTCATTGGCCGGATACTTGCTCGAGTAGGAATTTCTCTCCTCTTTTTCGCGTCCTAGACATGATTCTTTGTCGTCTCACGGCTCTGGCATGCGGGCGAGATGCAACTTGTAGAAGGTGCTGCCGACAAGTTTGTCGAGGACGAGGATAGCATGTGCCCTATCATATGGCATCTCTGGACCGACTGGTTAGCAACGGTAAGAGACTTCCTATCAAGGGCGAATTTGTTCTCCTGAGCGTTCTCCGTGGAGAAGGCAACTCGCCACTGTAGAAATCGAAGTGGCGGTCGTGGCTGCTCAGTGTGCTTTTTGATGAAGAAGAAAAGAGAAGGGAAAAATTTCCGTGTGCGGCATGCTCAATTGATTTTATGCTTGGTGGGGTACTGTCCCTTGAGCAGAGACAGCTGTCGCCAGCTGTTTGGGGTACTACTCTCACAGAAAGGTGAAGAAAGCTAGTTGCTCAGGGATGAATTTGATTTTACTACTATCGGCAACATGAGGACATTTATTGAGGCCTAAATAATGAGGGACTCAGACCAGCGTCTTCAAGCATAGCTTGTTCAGGCGCATAATGGCTGAATTTCAAGGAACTTCAGGCCTTGCCCTTCAACGTGGTGCATAGCACAACCGGCAGAACGTCGGGATTGGATATCGTGGTGGCGTGGCCCACCATCCTTGCTCACTCCTTTCCTGGCTGGGGGGGGCCTCTGGATAATGTCACTGGAGCCAGCGAACTGCAAGCAACTTTTGCCATCTTCTCCTTTTTTTCGTCGTAAGGGGCTTATTCGATCGTGGCATCTTTCTTTTCGCGCCGTTTTCCTGTACCGTCCTTTTTAATCGATTCGATCGCTCGTTTTACTGGCCAATTCATTCTCCTTTCAATTCTAGTTTCCCCCCGATTCGGAAAGGCGCGAATATACGACACGAATTCTGCACGCGTGCATTCTCTTGATTAAAGTCCCCATCACCCCCTTGCGAGACCACGAAAATCCAACCGACTCCTCATGCGGCGAACATCGGTATCGCTGCCTACGAAGCAAGTTGCCCACGACCCGCACGAGAAGCCGGCCCGCTACAACGATCAACGGAATCCCGGATTGGCGGCGGGATTGATAAGCGTCATGGTGTCGCAGGCTCAAAAGTCGAGATGGTTGAAGGTCGGGGGGATTGTACTCACAATATGGTTGCTCTTTTATTGGCTTGCCCCGATGGGCGGGACTTCGACTCAAGAGTTTTACCAAGGAGGTATGGAATTGTCTGAGATTGTCTTCGTGGAAATGCCACGATATCTAACGGATTGAATAGTCGCAAAGCATGCCCCCAAGGTTGGAAATTCTGGTGGCCAAGCCCCGACAGACTCGTCGTACGGTACCACGCGCTGCTCGAGATCGAGCTCGAATTCGAAGCCGATCGTGCAGTATGTATTGATGATTGATGCCGGAAGCACCGGTTCGCGCATCCACGTGTACAAGTTCAACAACTGCGGGGCCACGCCGGAGCTGGAGTCCGAAGAGTTCAAGATGACGGAAAAGTCGGTGGGCGGCTTGAGCAAGTACAAGGACGACCCTCAGGCCGCCGCGGCGAGTCTGGATGCCCTCATGAAGGTGGCCATGGATACCGTTCCCAACGCTCTGAAGGGATGCAGCCCTATTGCCGTCAAGGCCACGGCTGGCCTGCGCATGATTGGGGAAGAGAGCGCCAAGAAGATCTTGGACGCGGTGCGGAATCACTTGGAAACAAAGTACCCCTTCCCCGTGGTCTCCAAGGAGGAGAACGGCGTTGCTATAATGGACGGTTCGGACGAGGGCGTTTACGCGTGGATCACCACCAACTATCTCCTCGGCAAAATTGGTGGTCCGGATAAGAGCCCAACCGCTGCCGTCTTTGATCTGGGAGGAGGGTCGACTCAGATCGTCTTTGAGCCGACGTTCAAGGACTCTCCGCACGGTGGAATGCCCGAGAAGTTGGCGGACGGGGATCACAAGTATGAGCTTTCGTTTGGCGGCCGGCACTTTACTCTCTATCAGCACTCCCATCTCGGATACGGCCTCATGGCGGCCCGGAAGGCTATTCACAGGACCTTGATCGAGGACATGTACGAGAACGTAAAGTCCGAAGTGGCGAAATGGGCGAACACCCCGATCGTCAACCCTTGCATCGCCCCCGGAATGACCAAGGAGATCGAGGTCGAACTGAGCGAGGGTCACGCCCTAGGCAAGTCCGTCACCGTCAACATGACGGGCCCTTCGAATCCGGCCCCCGCGCAGTGCCGCAACCTTGCAGAGAAGATCTTGCAGAAAGAGGCTCACTGCGAGCTGGCCCCTTGTTCTTTCAACGGCATCCACCAGCCTTCCCTCGCCAAGACGTTCACCACAGAAGATGTTTTCATCTTTTCGTACTTCTACGACCGCACCAAGCCCCTCGGCATGCCGGACTCGTTTACCTTGAGGGAAATGCACGACCTCGCCAATACGGTCTGTTCGGGTGAGTCGGCGTGGGATGTCTTCATTGCTGTGCCCGATGCGCTGGGAGAACTTCGGGATCGGCCGGAGCACTGCCTCGACCTCAATTTTATGATGGCCCTCCTGCACACAGGGTACGACATGCCGATCGAGCGGGAGGTGAGGATAGCCAAGAAGATCAAGGGGAACGAGCTGGGTTGGTGCTTGGGAGCTAGGTAAGGATCTCATGATATCCCCTTTCCCCTACTGCGGATTTTTTTTCTGATCTGGCTGTTGTAGCTTGCCCCTCTTGTCTGCCGGCTCCGGGTGGGAGTGCAAGATTAGCGAGGTTCTTTAAAAGGTGTTCGCCTCTGAGTACGATGGATCATAAACATGCCTTGTTTCCTCGTGGGGTTTATTTAATGGAGCAGGTTTGGCTTTGGCGACTTATCGACACTAACCGAATTACGAAGAAGGATGATGCATGGTAGTATTAAGCAGAAACCGCAACGACACGGTTCGTCACGTAGAGAAACGTCGACTTTGCATACAAAGGGCAACGATCGGTGGTATTGTATCCGGGGATTAGTTGTATCATATTTGTCTAGATACAAATTTTAATGGCAATGGTGTTCATATACCTCTAATGATGATAAATGCAACAGAATCTTCTGTCTCCGTCCAACGATCACAAGGGCGCGGTTACCATGTCCAACACGTCCTCAATCACATCTTCCGGCCCCACATGCTCCAGCATGGCTTCCACGGCTTGCAAGCTACTCCCCCACTGGGTGCTCCTCTCCTGCTCTGGCTTCTCCACAATGCGGACCCGATGGAGGTACACCTTTCGGGCAGCGAGGGCGACGAGGGCTGGGGTGACGTAGTCGATGCGATGGAACGGAGCCAAGCCCTTGGCCAATCGTTCAAAGTGCTTTGTCGCTGTGGGAGAGACCCCCCCCGCCACAGCGCGGTGCATGCGCAGGAAGGAGATGATGTTCATCTGGTACCTCAAGACGTCGACATCGACTTGTACCTCCCGGGTGAGGTCTGCTAACCGGGTGATATCCTATCAAAAACGATTAGCGAAAGGCCCCCTCACCTCCCTTCCTGCAAAAGACGTACCGTGTCTGCAAAGATCGGATCCACCCTTTCGCCAGTCGTACTCCGTTTAACCACGCTCTCCGTGCTCGCCGTCTCGGCAACTATACTGCCCTCCTCCGCGTCCGCCTCCCACCCGTCTTCTTCGTCTTCTTCGTCTTCTTCGTCTTCCCCCTCCAAGTACGGAAACCCGTCTTCGACGTCATGCCAATGCGCCACGAAGAACAAGTCGGTCAGATGCCCCAACCCCATCCTCGCCGTCCCGCCCGTGTCGGCCCCCAGGACGGGCACAAAGAGGAACGTCCGGGGGCACGTCTGCATGCTCGTGCGGGTGAAGATGCGGCGCGTGCGGAGCAGCTCGAGGGCCTGGACCTGGACGGCGGGGGGCGCGGCGTCGAGGTCTCGGGCGAGGATGACGTTGGCGATGGAGGCGGCGGGAGTCCCC
>Ga0247774_1000023_pt1 | contig 65573 bp, 59 predicted proteins | sample UWRJL001104B6_FD_179933 | JGI IMG/M metagenome (GOLD analysis project Ga0247774, IMG submission 179933) | Plant litter microbial communities from Arlington Agricultural Research Station in Wisconsin, United States - UWRJ-L001-104B-6 | ecosystem: Environmental > Terrestrial > Plant litter >...
GGGGATTCCGCGGCAGCAGGCAAGCTATGGGAAGCTAACGCTAACTGTCCTGACACATTCAACTGACAATAAATCAGGAAAGAGATATAAATGGCCAAAGGGCCGGGACAAAAGTCTTTCTATGATAACCCTACCAGCTGCCACAAGCTATTGTATTAATGCAACTCCCTCGCCTCTTCTTCTCCTTCGTTACCATCATATCAACGTTCATCATTACCAAAGCTCCACCCCCCTTCTCGTAGCAGAGGCCAATTTTTTTCCTTTTGTTTTGTCTTTGCTTCCTTGTTGCTAATATTCTTAGCTAGCTCTACAACCTCTCTACATGCAATGCAGAGCACAGCTGTGCTTGTTTCGACCTCCCGTCCCTCCTCAGTGCCGCGAACGCCATCTCTCGCTTTAGGACGGGAATAAAAGAGGACAGAAGAGTAGGTCATGCGAGGTAAACATATGAGCCCCCTTCCCGCTCAAGATAATCCTTCTCAATCAGACTGCCGGCGTCAACTTGTTAGTAAATCCACCCTGCGGCCAAAACGGAAGAAAGAAATGAGGAGAATAAAAGGAAATATTGGGGAAGACTACAAACCTCTCAATCTCAAGCTTAATCTCCGCCGCATCCACGGGCCCACGCTTCCTCGTCATGCCAATAACCTCTGCCACCAAGACTGCATGGGCCAACTTCTTGCGGCTTTTCATGATGCGCACAATGGCAGCCTGCGTCTCCAGCTTCCTGTCCCGAGCAATCTTGTCGTGCGTCGCCTTGGTCTCCTCCTTGCTTTCCCGCATCTGGATCTGGTTGATCTTGACCTTGACCTTCGGATCCGAGAAGGCCAGGTTGACCGAGAAGGTATCCGTGGGTCGGACGTCTTTCCCCTTGGGATGCTTGGTCAGGACTCGGACTCTGCCGCACGCGAGGGATTGGAGGGCCCGGTCGAGCTCTTGGCCCGTCAGGCCGGTGGCGCGGGAAATTTGGTCGTAGGAAAGGGTGTTGTCTTCGGCGTCGTTGAAGAGGATCAAGACGGCGGCTTGCAAGGCCGAGACGGCCAGCTCCTTGGTGCCCTTGGGGAAGGAAGCCCTGACGACGCAGTGTGCCAGGGAGTGTTTCCACGTCAGGACGCGCCCTGTATGCTTGTTCCGGTAATAGGCGTCGAACTTCTCCATCTGCTCGTGCACCTCGGGTGGCATGTTGATTCTTGTGTCCGGATAGGCAGGCCACGCGGCGGCGGACAGGATCATGACAGACATATCAAAGGGACTTTTCTTTCCTTGCCCTTCCACGAATTGCCGGTAATTCTCCATCTCGTCCCTCGCAATATCCTTGTCCTTAAACATCTGCTCGAGGTTGTGCGTAAAGTTGGCGCCGCATTCTCCTCGGAGCTTGGCTAGCATGCTGCGCTCGGCGTCCTGGCTGGCGGACCGATCGAGTAAGAGTCGTCTTGCGAGGGCGCGCTTGTAGAATGCTTCAAAGGCGTCTTTGCCTTGGATGAACCTGAACAGCTCGAGAGCTTGATCGAGTTGGCGGTCCAGCTCGGTGTCTTCGTCGGCCGTGGATTCGAGACCACTACGCTGCGCGTGTTGCAGGTCGCGATTGGTGGATTGCAAGGACGGAGGCAGAGCCTTGAGTCCACCGCGGAGGAGGCCATCAATGTACTTTGCAATCATCTCGCCAATCTTGGAGGCACCCGAGTCCCAGGCTTCGAAATTTCGCTGTTCATTCATGAATTCGCCGAAGCCTTCGCGGAGAGAGAACAGAAACTCTTCGCTGCCGGAGAAGGAATCGCGGATGATGATGTCGAGAGAACGGCGGAGGAGGAGTAGCCGAGGGACCATCTCATCACCCCGCTCCTTGTCTTTGATGATTGCGGCGCCGGTGTTGCGGATATAGAGACCCCAAGGCTGAAGAAGCCGTTTCTCCATGCCAGATAGAGACAAGAGATAGTACAGTGACTGTAGTGTAACGTCGTCTCCTGCTTCGAGGAGCTTGAACAGGCTCTCGTCATCGAGGAGCTTATCTTGGTAGTTCTCGACGCCATGCTTCTGAAATGTACCGATCAGAAGACGCTTCGTAGATGGGTCAAAGTTAAAGACCGAGCACCGGTGCATCTCTCGGTCCAGCAGAATGCGGCACCCGGTAATGTACTCTTTCAGGGGCTGGAGGTTGCGCCGCTCGGCAAACTCCTTGAAATACTCCGTCGAGCGGGTAATGAAGAAGGGCTCGAAGCGCTTCGTGTAAGCACTTAGGACGTGTAGCATCGTAACCGATTCACGCAAAAGCTCGGCATTCCAGCCCTCCTCTAGCCCCTCACGGTCTGCCTGGATCATCTTGCACATGCCGCTAATTGCCATCTCGCCGCGGGAGATGGCAGTGCTTTCCGACGAAGGGCCCTTGACGGGTTGGTTAAACAGCATCTTCTTAAACTGCTGTATTAGCATGTCGTTGATTTGCAGAAGCTTCTTGTGCTTTAGAAGGAACGTCCGGTCGAGATGGCTAAATGTAGTCCGAATTATTTTCTAAAGAGAATTAGCGTTTGTCATCGCGGAGGCAAGACACCATGCCCATTCAAGCCTCAATGAAGATGCCGGCAAGGGAGGACTCGAAACCTACCGACTTCTCGTTCCACTCCTTCCACAAACCCCTCAATGCCTCAAGTGTTAAGACATGATCCCCCTGGCCGCCTGTCTTTAGCCTCGCCGCCTCAACCTCCATGGCACGTGTCTCTACTTTCTTTACGAGTCGATCATACACCTTCTCTGCGTTGCCGCTACGGCAAAGCTCTTGCACGCCGCGGTAGAGTCGGTCGAGCGAGATGCGGAGCCTCTGCCCATCCAGCGCCGCGTCGACTGCCTCGTCAAGCTCGCACCATGTATTCTCGAAATACCGACTCATCTTCTCGTTGTGCTGATCTTCTGCTCCCCCCATCCCTGATACCCCCGAGTCTGCTCTGCGGTTCTTGATGACGAGGGTGCGCGGGACGGTGCGGCTGCCGTGAGGGGTGGCGCCGCCGCGGAGGGTGGCCATGGGTTTGGGGCCCTTGACGACGGACATCGTGGTCAGCTTTGTGATTGTAGGGGCGGGGGCGGATCCGAACGGGTTGCTTCGGGGGTGGTTGATGCTTCGAGGGTGGAATGGTGACGGCGACGGCCCGGTGGGTTCTCCTGCGATGCTAGTCGTGGTGTATTCGTCGGACCTTATCCGCTTCGGGCTCCGCCGCGCCGGAGCAAAAGGGTCGCCCTCCCCAACGCCTGAGTCAGGAGGTTCGGCGTTCGAGTCGACGCGCCGCCTGCGGGTCGGCACAACGCTTGCGTTGCTCAACGAATCCTGTTGTTGCTCTGGAGTTCCTCCCCCGCGAGCAGCATCAGCACTGCGCACTCCGCCGGCAGAGCTTCCCAATAATCCAGATCCCGTATCTGAAGGGGCGTTTGTAGTGGGCGGCGGCATCAGGGAAACGCAGGTTTATGGACTCCTTTCAACTTCTGGGGAGGAAAAATTCGGTCCCCAGAAGCTGCTGCCCTTATTAAACCGCTATTTCTGGGAGACGAAAGCTTTATCTAGGGTCATTAGATTCAGTACCGACGTTGGTGGCGTGGGATCGGGGGACAGCTGGTGGGCTGGCTTGCGGTTTGGCGTTTGGGGAAGGCGTGGTTTGGATCAAACAGGGCCTGGATGGCAATCTGCTTTTTCGCGCAGATCCGTACCTTCGTACAAGCCGGAGTATGCTAACCAGAGAGTTGTCGTTAGCCCAAGCAGGAGAATGAAGTAGTCTGAGGCGCTCTACCTATGCTGATACTAGGAAATCTTGTCAAAAACTGGCTGGGTTGCAGATTGGTGGCGGTTAAGACGTCGTTCAAGACGTCTTAACTCCGTGGTGGGGGGAGCTTAAGCAAGTTCCTTGCACCAGCCTTGGCGGAGGAGCTCCGCTTCGACGCGCTGGGACGCGACGCTTTGACCACCTCTAGATATTGAGTTCTGCAAGACATGACCGTAACCCTATTACGTCTATAGGAGAGATGCGAAAGTGTTTCAGGAGAGGATTGGGGCTTCCATTTCTTTTTTGGCTGTTACCCGCCTATTCCTTTACATCTACACTTTAGAGACTGCCGCACAATATGAAGACTTAATCTAAACCCCGCTTCTTTGGTACAATACGCAACAAACTGTCCTACGGAATCATCCTTAGACATTTAAGCATATGCCCCCCATCCTGGTCCAAGTTAGTGCTTTGCCTTAATACTGCATGGAGCGAAGTGAACTTACCAGAGTACTGAACCGCCAGGTTCCGCTCATCGCTCGCCTGAACAATCAAATCGTTCACCATCGCCGAAACACTCAACGTCTTACTCAACTTCTTCCTCACCACCTCCAACGCCCTGTCGGCCTCACTCGGCTCATTGACCCTCTTTTTGGGCGCCTCCTCCTCGTCGTCCCCTTCACCCTCTTCATCCTGCTGTCTCGAATGGGCCGCATCCTGCAACTTCGCCATCCTTACCGGCGAGATACTCCACGAGTAGAGAGGATCGTACCTCAAGACATCCAGAATCGTCATGATGGAGTACATCTCTTCCCTCAGTGCATCAAGCGTAAACTCGCAGCATCGTCGGAAAACACCCTCGGTGCCTGTGATGCCCATGCCATCGACCACATCGCGTGTAAGCCGGAATGGAACCACCTCGGGAACGGGGAGGACGCGGCCCATTTCGAAGGCGACGCCGAGGTCGATGTGGACGACCTCGCCGGTTTTGGAATCGAGGAGGATGTTATGACCGTGGCGGTCGCCTAGGCCTAGGACATGACCAAGGATTGAAATGGCGGCCGTGGTACGCGTGTAGGCGAGGCGTCGCGAAAACCAGTCGTCTGGGTCGACGAAGTGCTCCATGAAGAAGTAGCGCATGACGGGGTGGAAGCGCTCCATGACGCGGCGATAGGTGCTGGTTCGTACCTCGACCGATTTTCCTTGCACGTCGCTGATCATGCGACGGCATTGCGATCCTTTGTAGTCCTTGACGTAGTAGCGCTCGTGGGCGGGGATCAAAAAGTCGTGTAGGGGAATTGTATCCGAGACGAATTCGATGATGCCCGAGGATGAAGTCAAAGGCAGCACCTTGTAGGTTCGGATACCAAGACTTCGCTGCTGGGTGGCGCGGTGCAGCTTCAACAGGGAGGAGACGGCGGCAAAGACTTGCTCCATGATGGCGTCCTGACGAAGATCGTCATTGCCACCCTTGACCAGCTGCTTGTACTTTTTACCATCGCTTCCAATGGCCGTGATGATCTTGGGAGCGCTCATGCCGGAGGCAATGGTCATGTACGTGTCGAGGTTCGTGATGAGAACTATGCTTGAGTAGTCCTTGTCCGCCTGCAGCTCCACCTGCATTGTTGGCGGCGGAATGGGATAGCGGAGCAGATAGTGGAGGAGGTGGCTGGCTGCCGGCACGGATTTGACGGGGATCTTAACACCCTGCTTATACCTATCCGACTTGTCGACGGCCAAATGGTGGTAGTACTTGCTCGTCTTCTCGATGGCCTGCCACGTCTTGTGCACAAGCCTGTGAGCTTGGAGGTCCTTCGCCACCGCCTGGGTGGCCTGGGATCGGGACTTGGCCACCTCATCCTTCTTGTTGTACCGATTCAGGGCGCCGGCCCAGATGTGGTACATTCCATGGAAGGGATGATCCACGCATATATTGACAATGAGCTTGAAGAGTAGCTTCTGGAAAGGAGTGGACTCATCTTGGAGCCTGGAGGACAGCTGGTTCATCAGATTGGCAAACTTCCGCGTGGGCACCTTCTCAAGATGCTTGGCAACCGCCTTATTGGTGGCGTCCTCATCCGACCTCTCAAGCCACAACGCTGTGAAGCGAAGTGCGTCGTTGTTGTGGGCCTCCGAGGCGCTCAGCGAAAGGAGATAATTCTCAAGACTAAGGCGGATAAACTCGGCCCGAATTTGCTCGACACGCCGTAGCTCAAGTTCATCCAGGTCCAGCCACATCTTGGCTCGTTGTAGATGACCGTTGTACTTCTTCGCCATCTGGGAATCCTTGGTGCCGCTAATCAGGCCACGAAGCTGGGCCACCTCGTCGCTCTTGCCCTTTTGCAAGTTCTTCAGCCGGGCCAAGTCCTCAAGTCCGTCGGGGTTCTGTAGCTGCTCGTCGCAGAACATGGCGAACTGGTGGAACACCTGGCCGGCTTCCTTGCTGTCTATCTTGCCCTTGATTTCCTTCAGAGCAGGCTCGAGGTACTTCTTCTGAATATCGTCTGGCTTCTCCAAGCGGGCTAGAGACACATGATGGCCAATCTTGGAAAGGAGGTCAGATCGACTGACAGGAATGGTCTGCTTTTTGAGGTTTGATTGTTGGTCGATACTCTGCAGCAAGCGAATAGACGATGGCATCTCCCCATGATCCCACAGCGAGTTTGCAGTCTCGACTCGGATGGCAGCGTCCACGTTGAGGCCCAAAGCCTCGCAAGGGTCGATCAAGTCGGTCAAACTTGTCACCAAGTTCAGGGACTCTTGGGTCGCTTTGTGGAAGCGGTAAATACTCGAGTCCATCAGCATTGATCGGATCTCAATCTCCCGTGCCTGCGGCTCCACGATGTTGGCACGGCCTCGAAGTAGCGCCTTCTGGCTGAACAAACTCAACGTCGTCTCTCTGCAAGAGAGGATTTGGCTGACATCCTCATAGCTAAATACGGTCAGTAGTTAGTAAAGGAATCTCAAGGGGAGACTCAAGTGTGTTCGACGTACCGTCCGCTGTGCATCCATCGGTTCCTCGTCCCAAATCTGGCAAGCTTCGTCTCCATATCAGGAAAGTCGCTGACATTAATAATATCGTCAAGCTCCGTCAAAACTGCAAGCGATCCAAGATGCAAGCGAAGACTGGCAGCATTATGTCTCTGGCTGACCAATGTTCGCATTGTGTTCCCAAACCCATCAAGGATCGTCTTGCTGATAGCCGAAGGCTCTGCCGCCTGATGGATGCCTTGGAACGCCTTGTACACTGTAACTGCATGGTTGAATGTCGATGCAGGAGCTGGCAGATTCCAAATCTCGAGTCGCCGTGCCGTTTGGAAAGTGCTCTCCAGGGAACTGCTGGCTCCCTCGAGACTTTGTTGATTTCGGAGTAGCGAGTGAGATAGACCAGATAATCCCAGAGTCCTCAGAGCCTTGACGAGTGCTTGGCTGTCATCTTCCGAGGCGACGTCCCGTCTTCTGACGTGGCTGTCATACTGAGCGCCTCGGAATGCTAGGCTCTTGGCTCCATCCTTCTCGTATTCGAGGCGCGCTAGCACGGTCGAGAGATTGGCCGTCTGCTCTAGACCATAGTAGGCGTCGGGATCGTCAATGTTCTCGTAAATGCTGAGAAGGAGGTCACCGGCGTCAAGGTCTCGAGTAGCTGATGACCGGCGAGACGATCGCGTAGACTCGGTGGAGGCAATTTCAACAAATAGCAGCGAGGTCTTGTGCATGCCGCATCTCGCAGCGGCACGAGCAGCAGAGGAGAGGTCAACATCTAACCAGTGAGATCTGTCTGCGATTGACGACTCGCTAGGGTACGCTTGGGTTCGCAGGTAGAGAAAGGTGTTGATGATCAACTTTTGATTCTCCAGGGCCGACGGTGACGTGACGGCCATCCAGTCTCTGAAAGACTCCGATACCTTTCGCTTGATGGCATGATTCCGATCTTGCTGTGCTAACAAGACAAGGTGGAGGACGAAGGGGAAGGATCGCTCCGCAAATCCCTTTACGCCGCTAAGCACCGGTCCGAGAACGCTAAGGATATTCTCTGTACCCATCATCGACTGAGACAGGTACCTAGCTAGTTGCTGCACCCAGTCGTAGCGCTCGATGGCATCTCGAGAAAAAGCGGCCTCGTCAAGCGACGGCTTCTGGGAAGGGTTCTCCGAGGGTGGTCCAAAATAACCTCCCCAGTCTGAGGCATCATAGAGACCTTCGCTGAGCGTCTCTGCGCAGGCAGCGGCGATGGTATCGTCTTCGGCGTTCTTAGCGTCGGTAACGATAGATCTCAAAGCCGCCTCGGCCAATCCGGCAGTGAATGCATCCTTGTGCATTGTCAAGTCTTGAAGGAGATGGAGCAAGCCGAGATACGACCCAAGGCGGCCGGCCGCAATGCGCTGATACTCGTGGAGGCGGGATTCCTGCAAAAGCTCATCGGGGATTCGCCCGGATGCTGCAAACGAACGTCCCATGACTCGTCCCGCCCACGCAAGGTACTGGTCGCTAAGTGCCTGAGCTTTGCAACTCCTCCAGACCACTGGGCCTTGGCGCACGGCCTCTTGGTCTGATTCGATAATATCTGCATGGGCGGAATCGGGGAGCTTGAAATCGCTGCAGAGAAGACCGAGAGCCAAATCTCGAGCTGACTCGTTCAGGAGAGGGTTGGGCTGGTCTTGGTCCCGTAGAATCTCAAGCAGCAGGTTGCTCTCATGAGTTCCCTTGTCTGCGTTGCCAGAGGATCGGATATGGGCAGCCGACTGGGTAATCGACCTGAAGGACTGTTCAAGTTGCGGGTCTGAGAAGGCTGGTGATGTGTACTCGGTCAAGTACGTGTTTAACCAGGAGTGAAATCTCTTGGCCTTGCTCATTGTAGCTTTGAACTGACTTTCCTGGGTGGTACTGGATTGGCTGGACTCGAGGAAGACTCGCAGAGAAGCAAGTGTCGAAAGGCCATATCCGGCCAAAAAGGAGGGTACCTGTTTAAGATATAACATGCCCCTGGTGATCAAGTATTGACTGATCCCCATGGCATCGTCAGCGCATTCCGAGTCGACGACAAATGTTCGGACCGAGTGAAGAAGCATTTCGAGTGGATAAGAAGTTGTCGCAGTGCTACCGGCAAGACAAATGAGAATCCTAAGCTTGCGGAGAACCGAGCAAGCGTGCAGCGACCCCAGCGCTGCATGGACCGTGTTGATCAGCCTCCTCGCCACGAACACTACTAAAGCAGGTGTCCAAATTGACGTGATATCGTACTTGGGCGTCACCTTGCAGAGAGAGTTTAGCTGCAGGAGTAGATGGCTGCCTTTGAAGACGGGTTGCTGGTTCGGCGGCAGGCTGACACCCGAGCTGGAATACTGTTTGATTTCGTCCAAAATGCCAGCGCTGTCAGGCATCTGGGCAAGGTACTTTTCCATGTTGTCTTCTTGATCAAACAAGTTCATAAGGTGGGCCACGATGTCGGCAAAATTGTTGTAGCATGCTTCCATGAACTTCTCTGATCCCAGCAGCTTCTTCACCCAGCCAACACTCGAGGATAACGGCCCAGCCGAGGATGCGCTGGCACCACTGGCACCACTGTTCTGCTGCTCTGCTTTCTTCTTTTGCTTCTGCCGAACTAAATCATAGGCCACCGCGTAGGCCATGATGCGGGGAAAGCTACCGAGAACGAGACTTTCTTCTGATACCGACAGCCGTTTTGCTAGATCGCTGAACGCATCTTCTTGGTCGCGCATGACCATGAGGGCTGACGCTTCCGTCTGGCCAGCCTTGAGAAGATGCTGCAAGGATTCGAAACCGAATATCGAATAGGGTATGCTGTCGACAGAGTGAGACGGAACCCATGTGTAGAGGATCTGTGGAGCGAAGAGCAGGAAGAGCTCCTTGGGCGATTTCAGTTTCAGCGCACCGGCAACTCTTGACAGGCATCTCGTGGCATATCTTTCCGACTTGGGAATTTCAGCCGGCGTCTCGAATATGTGGTAAACGCATCTCCGGAGTAACGTCGGCCACCTTTGCGCCAGCTCGGCCAAGGCATATACTCTGTAGGCGATTCCCTCGACGTAATCCGAGTCTGTAGGAAGGTGATTTAGGACGTCAACGAAGATGTCGTCATGTACTTTGAGTACATAGAGGCCAAATAGCTTCGCAATGTTGCTTCCGATAAAGAACTTGACCGCCATAGGTCCATCCCGGTCAATCGAGAGCAGCGTGGTTCGACACGATGAGAGCTTCAACCCCTCGGCGTATTGTGGGTTGACCACCATGATGGAGAGCAGCAACTCCGCGAGGGACACCTTGACTCTCGGCGACAGAGAATTGCGGGGCAGCTCCTGCTTAACAAAGTAATGATAGAGATCTCCCACCATTTTCCCCAGTTCGCTGGTGTCATCTATCCACACCGCCAAGAGAGCGTGCATGATGTCGATACATGTTGCTAGTGCTGCCTCGCAACAGTCGTACTCAGGAACTCGACCAATAATACCTCCAGTCTTTTCAACAATTCGATACGCATTCCTCGGACCAATCACCATATCAGACCCGAGTATTTCTAGTACGACTGCGCGGCAAAGTAGAAACTCCTCGTCAGTGAGAACGAGAAGGCTCTCTACAAACCCTTCAGGAACCAGACCTGCCTGTTCAGTGTCGATCGGGAGGGCTTCAAGGAGATATAAACGCATCGACGTATCCAAGTAGAAGGCAGCCGAATCCAAGCTCATGGCCGTCGTATTTCGCGGTATCTCTTGAACTCGAGACACGACACTGGCCGTGCTAAGCTGAGAATCGAAATCGTCGTCGATATCCATCATATCGGTGTTCGGGCCTGAAGACTGTTTGGAGGTTTGATCACGCAGAGCCCGAGCAAGCCTTGCCAGCACAGAAAGGAGATGGCCATATTCGGAAGCCAACTGCCGTAGGTTGGCTGTTGCGATATCAGGGATGTAGGGCCGGGCCGCTCGTAACAAGGATTCGAGTAGAAATTGGCTCTCGGTGGACTCCAGTACAGCGGCAAGAGCACCGTCAACAAGTTTGTAGACCGCTGGTTCGACATCTCTTGATTGGACCGAGTTAAGCTCTGTTAGGTAAGGCAAAAGTGCTGCACTGGACAAGCAAACAGAGAACAGACTTTGGAGGCGCTCTGCTGATATCTGCTGGCCGCCGCCGCCCTCGGACTTTCGCCGACCCCAGCTATCGCAGATCAGCTGAAGCTCTTCGATTTTAGGGTAGAGCAACTCCAACAGGAGTCGTTTCGTGTTGAAAAAAACAGTACTGTCGGCGCTTTGCTCCTGCTCTGCCTCGCGCGTTAGACTGTTGGCACCTTGGTTGCATGCTGATGGCATTCGTCTCATTGGTTGTGGGTCGTCCAAAAGGAGCAGATATCTGGCCACTGTTGATCTCTCGCAGTTTTGTTTCCATGCCTGGCTCAGATGGCCGCCCGATACGTGTTCACATCCTGAGTAGGACTGCAAACCAATGCCACAACAGACTCGAAGGAGGTTAACAAGATCAAGCTGCGGTACATGGGGGGCATGCAGAGATGCAAACGCCAAGTCAGCTGCATCGAATTAGTAAACAGCTGGCTTCATATCCGCCATAACTTCGAAAATACCGGCGTACCTGGATTCCATTTCAGAAACATCCAACGGATGACATGGTTGCTTGTTGCCTGACTGGCACTTGGGAGCTTCGAGTTGCGAAGTTGCAACAGGTGCAGCATCAGACGCAGTGACGAATCGGTGAGAATTGCCGGACCATTGATATCTGCCGTCGTCACCATGCTATTGACGTCTTCAGCGATGGAATGGTAGCTGGTAAGTTCAGTCTCGAGTATCGCATGAAGCAGAACACATGCTGAGCGGCTCGTTCCTGGCATGCTGACCGCCCGAACAGCGATCTGCCAGATCTGTTTCCACATGCCCGCAAGCGACTCATCAGATGCACCATCTCGAAGCGCACAGCTAATAACATTAGTATGATATTTCGAGCGAAGTAAGACATCGCCAACTCACCTTGCGCAGCCAAGCATTGCCCATGATGCGACCGCTGGTCGTTTGTCACTCAAAAGCTGGGCAAGGTCGGCAGCAAGATCCCACACCTCATCGTCATGGAAGGCCTCGGTTTGGGCCAGAAAAGGAACCGCCTGCAACGCCGTAAACCGAGTCCCATCATCGAGGGATTTCAGCTGATGGCGTATTCGGCTCGGCTCCTGTGTAGTTCGTCGGCGTTTCCGAGGTTGCTCGCCTCCTGCCGAGGTCGGGCGATCGTGAGATTTGAGCCGGGCAAGGACGCACTCTAGTATGGATATGCCCTGCAGAACCGCCCAATTCCGCTCGCCCTCAGGGTTGTGGGACCGAAGGCTGAAGATGGGTGTTCTAAAGTAGTCATCCGGAACAGCTGCCGAGCCAAAGCTGATATCGCCGAGCTGGAGCTGCGACGGGGCATCTCTCCGTGAGTATTCGGACCAGAAAGTGTCCAGAAGATCTTCAAGCTCCTTTTGGAGTGTTCCATCCCCCGGCACCTGAGCTAGAGACTCAAGTTGAAGAGAGACGGTGAAAATAACCTTCAACATTTCATCTCTGATTGACTTAAGCATCTCATCCTTTGCCACCTTCTGTGCATGCCACCAGTGAGATACAAGAGGTATCAGCTCCCTTGTTGTGCAGCGCGCAAAAAAAGTCTCGTCGGCTTCAATCCTCGATAGCACGGTATTGATTGTTGCGAATGAATGTTGATGGATATGACCAATGGTCATGTGCCGGATCTGTAGGATGCGAAGGATTGGCCGAACAACCTGGTGCGCCGAAGTGCGAACAGGGGCGTGCGGAGCTACAACAAGATGATTGATGCATTCCAACAGATTCTGCAAGACAGTATGGGTGATGGGCTCATCCTTCTGGCCTCGCTTGGTTGGGATGGAGCTTGATCTCCCGGTGGAGCGTGACAAAGAGAGGCTTTGTCCGGTTCCAGGGGCAGGTGACGATCGCAGGAGCGTTGTATCCTGATCAGCTCGGTCCAGGTATCGTGATACTGCGTCGGCGCAGAACTCTACGCAAGAGAGCCAGGGCTCCGCAGAGCCCCTAGCCAGCTGTTCCACGAGAGCTGGTCGTGAAAGGAGGCACAACAACGTCTTGATGTAGTCTGAAGCCATTGGCGCGAAAAACTCTCCGCCGGGACCGGGAAGGGTTTCGGTGACGTGGTCGACAAGGGCAATGAGAGTGTTTCGTCGCAACTTGCCGAAGCCGTGATCTACCGCCGCCCTCATTGCTCTTGAGCATTTGCCAAGTCTAGCCGTCGCGGGGCCGACTTTGTTCTTGTTTCCGCTGAGGCATTCTTGCTTGTCAGAGAGGGCGCACTTGAAGAGGGCTTCAAAAATTCCGTGATACTCCTTGTGTTCGAGGACGGAGCTATATTCTTGTCAGGTCATGTTGTTCGCCAAACGAAAAGCAATAATCTTACAGGTTTGTTGACTTGGTCTTCTTATCCAGGAGATGATATAAATCTGGACAGGGGTTAGTACAAGCTCATAACAAGCACGGGATAAACATGCCGTCCAAGGCAGCTGCTCTAGTCGACTTATTGGTACCTGCCGCTATTCCATCTATTCGCCTATGCATTAGCTTCCGTGACGTACTATTCAAAGTGTATGAAATAGTACTTAGAATTGCGTTGAGACCATTCTTGTCCGAAGACCTCGAGAAGGACGGTGCCATTTTCGCAGGTTCATTCGGACAACCCGGTCAACTCGACTCTCCAATCGACCTGCTTCAATGAGCAAAACTGGAAAGCCTGGGGCAGCCTTTGAAACCAGTGGACTCCCCTTTCCTCAAATTGAGACATGAGAAGCCACCAAAATGTGATGAATTGGGGTTATTGCGAGTCGAATTATGCTGGCTGAATATCAAGTGGAAGCTGGGGCGACTTTGTCAAAAGGATTTGTAAACACGCAGGTCCAATCTACAAGGTGTTGTTACCAAGAGAGAGAAGTCCCGACGAAGTGCTGATGCCTACTAGAAATTTCGAGTTCCCGGTTTGAAATAAAAGATCTAAGCCCGATTTCGAAGCCTGGATTGGCAATTACACAAGTTAGAAATTTCAGGCAGCTCTCTGCTCCCATGGTTCACTTTGAGAGTGAGCTCTGTTGAAGCTAGGTCGCTACCCAATCAAAACAAGCCAGACGTGACCGGCAGAATGGTGCCGCCTTCCGTCCGATGCCTCGCGGTGCACTGTACTGTCCCACACTCGCTGGGTGGGTTCTGACAGTGCAAACTACAATTCGCACCCTTTCAACGTACCCTGCCTAATAATTGCCCCAAAAATTCAACGTCCGACCTGGCCTCGCGATCCAGACGCGACAAGAATCCAAACCGCCGTGTGAGCTCGGAAACGACCTTTCGACGCTGGAATTCTACGAAGCCGCAGGGTTCATGTGCAGATTGATACTGTCCATCCTAGGGTGTCTAGAATTCCCCTGCGCCAATTTTTCTAAACAACCATTCTCAGCGCGGAGCCGAGCACCTTCGACCACTTCCACGATGCGATAGCTGCGATACTTCCTCCTCGACGCAAAGATGGCTGGAAATATGACAACGCTGGAGGCGCTCCGAGCACTCTACAGCCTGCTTCTTTCCTTCGCTGAAGGGAACCACGGAAATCTCGAGCTCGTCACCAACAACGATATGCTGGGTTCCGTCTTTGAAGCCGAGCTTGCTAAGGTTTGGAAGCGACCGGAACGAAAGGAAGCCAGCCGCACAAAAGTCAACTCAGGCATGCCATGTCTTGCTCTCTAGTTCGATCCACATAAATTCTAATGTATACGTATAGGCAAGCTCGAGATAGGCGATGTTGAATACAGCTTAAACGACGAGTTCAAGCAGGCGGCATTGAACCTCGCGGACGAAGCCGAAATAGACGAGATTGAAGCCGTCCGCGTCCTCCTTGAAGCCCAAGATGACACTACACAGCTCACGCGCTCGTTGCTAGAGTGCGGCATCATACGCATTCACCAGCACAGAAGCTTCACCCTCGATATTGTACGACTCCTGATCGACCTAGACCGCGAGCGAGAGGAAGATCTGTCAGAGACCACTGCGAGTTTCGAATTTGCCCACGAATATTTAGCTCAGGCAGTTTGGGCAGCAACGGGCTCGGAGACAGTCGCTGCTAGGTGCATGCGGTGCATGCAAGAGATTAAGGCGTGGATCCAGAAACTTGCGGACAAGATCACGCGTGCTTCGGTACTTGGCACAGGAGTGACGCATGAACTTGAGACGATCGAGTTCTCTCGGACTAGTCTTGTGCAGCAACACGAGCTTCTGGGCATAATACTCTGTCGAGCTGTCGAGTCGCACGAAGCCGACGAGGGAGAGTTCAAAAGATTTCTCAAAGAACTTGAAACCACGGACAAGTACGACAACTTGCTGGTGCACAAGATGCCCACTCTAGGAGCTTTTCTCACGGAATTTGGTTCGCCAATAGGCCGTCACACGATACAACAGGCTCGAGCGCTCCATGCAACAGTTTGCCCCGCAGAAACAAGCACTTGGCCCCTATCCTATTTGCAAGCAGCTGTCCGGGTTTGGTGGCTTGCCGAATATAGCGGCTTTTACCTTGACGATGTTGATGAGTCAGTCTTGAGCGGTCCAGTCGATTTTGACGAGGAGGACCGAGAACGATCCAAGCAATTTTTGGCGGCGCTGAGTGATGGGGCGTTCGACTTCATCCTCTCGGTTGCCGCAGATGTCAAGACAGTAGAGTGGCAAGACCCCGCGAGGATGGGCATGAGAACATGGCTCCAACGCAGATCGCCGGGTCTGCCTTCTGACGCGGTCGCCTTTTCGGAACCGTTCCAGACTGCCTTGATGACGCGACTCGAGGTCTTCATCGACGGCTTCATCTCGAACCTGCCCGACGTATTGAGGAAACTGCGAGTCGAAGAAGATGAACAACGCCAGCTGAGCCAGACACACGAACATGATCTGAACCTCGAAAGATTCTTAATCATAATTGCCTACGCGTATGAAGGACGGCCCGACTCGGCGAACAATTTCTGGTCGGAGCCGGATAGCAACCTGGCAGGCTTTTTGCACTGGGCTTCACGGCGGGCATCAACGCCGCTGGTGACGGCGTTTTGCGAGATGCTGCAAGCCATTTCCGAGAATCAACAATGCGCGACCGCCGCGCACGAATTCTTGTTGGACGAGACGCACCACTCCTCGGGGAAAATGAGGAAGTCTCTGACGCTGAAATGGACTCAGATCTTTAAAGAGCTTGAGTTTTTCTATGGCAAGATTCGCGAGAAGCCAGCTCCTGCGCCTACCACATACCGGCCGGGCAAACCCCCAAGCACAGCTGTAGCAGAGGCCGAGCCAGAATCGGCCATGATGCTAGAGTGCTACCTAAGACTGATTACGAAGCTAAGCACCGAGAGCGAGGTCGCGAGGTCATTCTTACTCAGTGATTCGGGCTTCAACCTCCTCGATCTTCTGTTTCGACTAGCCAGCAGCCAAATCCCCCCCCGGCTACGGGCCTGTGCTTTCTGGGCTCTAGATGCCCTCATGACACAGAAAACTACGGCACTCTGCCACGAAATGTGGATCGGTGTTGATAGCTGGGCTGCAGGTGGCTACAGCCATCGCGAAGCTGTGCAGACGCCCCCGCACACAAAACCACCACATGCCCATTTCACCCCCGTTATCCCCCCTGAACGAGTCTTGGAAGAGATCAGCGGCGGATTCGAGGAGCCTTATGCCTTCTCCCGCCTCCTCACTACGCTTGTCATGCCGGAAGACGAGTCCAGCGTGTTGCACGACTCGTTGCCTTTCCCGGAAGATCTGGGATCATCATATCGCATGCCCGGCATCGACCTCTTTGTCGATTATGTCGTGGGTCACGTCTTTGGCCGCAAAGCAAACGACCTTACCGACAAGCACCAGCTGCGAATGCTCCGGTTGCAGTGCTTGGACTTTGCTCTGGGCTGCCTCGAATCTTTCAATGACAATCTCATCTTGCTCGCGAACACGACTAGCCTGAACCTTGACGCTTCAATAGCAACGACAGATTTGGCAACGTATGTTCGGCTTCACCCATTTGCGCGCGTGATGGAGTGGCTGCTATCGGAAAAGGTGGTGGCGGCTCTAATTGCTACGATACACCAAGACTCGTCAGAAGTGGGCAGTGCTGCGCCGAATTCTCCATTGATCATGTCCATTCAGCGGGCCGTGACGCTCATCTTGAAGGTTCTCGATCTTCAACCAACCTACCTCGACCTGGTTCGACCCCTCATCCGGCAGCAGAAGAACTACCGGAAAGTTGTGGACGCATCATCGACCTTTCCAAGTTTCGAGGACGGCTTGGTTACACGCATGAGCCTTCTGGTTGACGTGGGCATGTTCGCCGGAATAGGGCACGTCGATCTGTCTCTTGCTTGCCTGAAGCTGCTCGAGCGCATGTCGTCTTCACCAAGAATCGTGTCAGCGTGGTCGTCACCCAGCGGCGGCCCGCGAACGCACCGGAACAAGGCCATCATTGCCCTCGAAGCCAATAATGACTACAAACACATCTCAGGTCAGTTGATAGGGGATCTGTCGGCCCCGCTAAGTGATGGTGTGGAATTGGAATCGCCCCCGTACCTGATCAAACTGTACATCCTCGATTTTCTGCACACCTGTCTGCGGGAATCCCCCCGGAAACCGTCCATTGCACACCTCCTTCTCGGCTTCCAGTGCCACGCTGACCGCGTGGACGTGGAACCCAATGGGCCCTTCTTCAACGGCTCGTCCATGTTTCACACCCTCCTCAAGCTCTGGGGCGAAACCGAGTTGGGCGACGAGACCAGCGTGCGGGTTGGCTTGGTGGAGCTGAAATCCAAGATTCTGCAAATTTTGAGAATCCTCTGGAACTCGCCCCTCACGGCAGAGATCATGGTTGGTGAGCTTCGAGGAATCGATTTCGCGTTTGCCCTCATGCTTAAAGACGTGGTCATGGACGGCGTCCTCTGGGAAGGGGAGGAGCTGATCAATCCAAACTTCCCCCTGACCGATGGCTTCGTTGCCTTGAACGACTTTATGGCCCATCGCGCCGCCCTATTCGATTATATCTCCATGGAGCTCTGCAGTGTCTCGCAGAACCGGCTTCCGACCTACAAACGGAAGATCCTCGAAGCGCTCTGCGGCAATATCGTGGTTGATGCCCAGGATTCCGTCTCGGTCGCGTCCCTATTCGAAATGTTCGACTTTCTTCTGCCTGTCCATACATGGGCGGCGGTCGAGCCTAACGTTGATTATTTCCGTAGCCTTGACCTGGGCGTCTGCATGGAGGTGGATCCGGATAAGAACGAGATATACAACGTTGAGCGCATCAAGGAAATTCTACTTCTGAGGCGCAGCGAGGATAGGGACAAGATCGCACTCGCAACTCTCCAGGAGCTCGCCATGATTGAGCGGGAGGAGATGGAAATCTTGGAGTTTGTCATCGCATGGAATCGGAAGGTGCAGCTCGAGGCCCAGAGTCACAGGCTACTGAAGGCGTGGGTAGATCTCGTTCTCATCATGCTCGAGGCGAACGACAGCACGGGGGTCGCAAGGACGGCATTTTTCCTGCAGGCTCTGCAAACCATCCTCCCGGCCTTGGAAAGATGCTCGGCCGACAACCAGGCCTTTGCGTACGAGCTGGCCAAGCTCGCCAAGGTTATTCTCTTCAAGCTTGACCTTACCCCCGCTCAGGACAGCAACGGCACGAGCACAAACGGGCCTCCTTCCGCCGAGATGAGCCACCTTGTTGGCGACAAGCTGTACCAGCTCTTCCAGGTTTGTCTACAGGCGATTGGGAAATGGGCCGAGCAGCCAGAGTTGCGCGCGGTGTACTACTCCATTTGTTACCGCTACCTCACCGGGGCATCGGAGCGGGAAGGGGGCGCATCCGGCCCACTTGGCGGGAGGGAGAAGACGATGAAGACGATTGGCGTCTACGGCGACCGACTTGCCAACGTTATCTGTGATGATGCGTACAGCGGGGAGACAGGCTGCCAGACGGCGGCTCTCATTCTTCTGTCCGCTTTGGTGCACCTCGGCAGCCAGGAAGGGGACGTGTACGTGATTGAGATGCTCAACCGACTCAACTTTATCGGCGTGCTGGTTGATTCCTTGAGGAATATTATGGACGAGAGTATCGAGATTATGAACTCGGGAAGCGCCGATCTCCGGCATTATCAGGATGCCAAGCTTGCGCTTCTTTTGCAGTTGTGCCAGACGAGGGAGGGTGCCAAATACGTGTTGCATGCGAACTTGGTGAAGGCCATCGAGGCGTCGAGATTGTTTAGTGTTGATCCGGAACTTCAAATCGGTATGGTTTTTTTTTCTTTCATTTTCCCCCATGATGGCTTGTTGCTTTTTAACACTGCAACCTAAATTTGCATCTTGAATCCGAGCTAACGGGTTTTCGCTTCGCGACAGATGCCAACCAGCCCAACGCTCTCGAAACTCACTACGCCCTCCTCGCAAAGGTAGCCCGCATCATCGGCGCTGCCATCTTGTCGCGTGGCGAGCACAACTTGCCACAAGGGAGGAGGTTCCTAAGGGATCATCGAGATCTTGTCACACATACCCTCAAGCGTTCCGCCGGGATAGGGCCCGTGGAGGAGGGCCTGACTGAGAGGATTGGGGAGTTGAGTGATGCTTTTATAGTGATGATTACGGCGACGGGATACCTGGAGGTAAGTTTTCTCTGATTTGAAAACTTTGGAGTTGGATGTAGGGAGGCTAGACAGGACACCAGCTGACCTTGATAATAGTATGAGAAGGAGATTACGAAGCCGAAACAGGAAGAGGTTCTCTTCCATTGATGGCGCCGGGAAGAGATGAAAAGGGGTGAGAAGACCGGAGGAAACAAAGCAAAAGGCATGCCTAGACGGCGTTGGAACAGTCCTTAAAAATAGTCTAGAAATGAATAGGGCAGTTAAGGGACAGTTATTCGGCTTAATAGAGATGGCTTGTCGATGTGTTTGCATGTGCTTTTCTGTCTGGAAATTATCATGAAGCCCTCGCATTCAGCATCACAGGCTGGACATTAGATATCCAAGCTTTTTCCAACTTTGGCAAGCAAACCTTTCGCTTCTTCAAAAGCATCCGAAATTTTCCAGCCTAGAACTAGCATGGTATATTCAACCATCTATCCTCTCTTATAGCCAGCTTCTTTCCCGAGCCTCTTTCTAGTTGATGCTCCTTACTCCCGTCTTTGGAGCAAAACAAGTGTTATCTTTTAATAGGCCGGTCTATCGCCTCTCTCGGAACCGCAAAAGTGTTCAAGACGCAACCTACAATGCCAGTTGACGCCCGCACCCCTTCTCCATCTCTTCGGATATTTACAAAAAGTCCCAGGCTGATCAGTGTCCAGAACATCAGAGGCCACAGCTACGTGGCTCAAGAAAGGTCTACGAAAAGCAAAGAGAAAGAGACTCGAAAACGAGCAGATGTAGAATGCTCCTTGGGTATCAGAAAAAGAAGCTATTTACGCATGAATGCCCAAATGTTGACAAGAGTAAAATACTAGTATAGGGCCACCTGCCGCCGCATCCCGTTTCTGATCCCTCTCCTCTCTCCCCCTTGGGCAGAACATGATTGCCAAATGCTCTTCTTCCTCGTCATCGTACACAAAATACAAGGTTGCAACCATCCAGTCAGTCGCTCGCCTACCATCGCCTCCCTCCGTCATGCTTAATCCCTCCCTGCCTCCCCCAAAACGCCGCCGCCATTTATGCAAGTGCAAAAAGGGAGAGAAAAAACAGCCGGACGATTCCCTTTTATATCGTCATCATTGACTTGCGTAAAAGTGTCGAGGATATTAAGACGATGCAGCACAAACAGAGCTCGGCGCCTAAAAATGTGACGCAGAAACCAGATTTGTACTATGCCCTCCCTCACTGTCTCCCTGCCTTCTCTATCGTTGCGTTTCGTTGTTCCTCCATTTCCCCATGCTCTTCCGCTAATGCAAGTTTATAGTTCGATGATAGTGACGGCTCGTGAACCCAGTCGTATCGTTCATCGAAATCGTGAAAGATGGGCTTGCCGGCTGGCTAGGGACAAGCATGGTGTAATATTCGTAAGTTTATACAAGAATCCTACTGGGCTGTCGGAGGAAGAATGTGCCACAGCTTGTTCCGTAATGCAAGGGCCCTTGGACTCTCGACAGTAAATCTGGTTGCGGAGTAACCCTTCCCCAATCGCCAAAACGCGTGTTCGCGTCGGCAACAGCGTTGTCACCGTTTCGAAGGCCCGCCAATCGTCTTCCGAGCACCCTTCTTCTTAACCGTCTGAAGCTTCAGCTCAAGAAGGTAGAATCCCTTGTTGTTTTTTCCAGGCCTGCCCTTCGGGGTTTTCGCATGCGGTTTGTGGTCGATCTTTTGCCGACATATGGGGCACTTATTCTTCATGTTTTCGATCGCCAGAGAATTGGTCAGACATTCGCCGCAGAAAAGATGGCCTATCCGGTCAACAGTTAGTTTTGTCTTGCTACCGAGACCAAAAACACCTCTTCCCAGTCTTTGAACAGAAAAGCGAGAGCAACATACCACAATGCGTAACTGTTAATGCTGTCGCGAAATCCATGCAAATGGCACACTGAAATTGCGAAAGCTTAATCATCTCGCCCTTCTTCCTCTTCTCTTCCGTCGAAAAGTCTGGGATGACTTCTTCCCGCAAGTCGATGACACTGTCCTTATCGGAATCATCGTCATCAGTGAACATAATATCCGTACCCCGAGCCAGCATGGCCTTCCCGTTTGTTTTTATTTTCTTGGGCAGAGTGTCAATGTCATCCACCCCGGCCACGCCACTGTCACGCTTCCTTGCGGCCTGTCGGGTCATGGTCGAGGTCGAGCTGCCGGTTGGCAAGACTAATGACGGCGGCGAGATGATTGGGCGTCCCCGCGCTGGCGTTCCGCGGCCAGTTACGTTTCGGCGGCCAGGCATGGCCTCGGTGGCGGTTGGGTCGATCGGTGAAGGTAGGGGTAGTCGAGGGAGCGGAAGGGTAACGGTCTCGTTCAAAGGTAATCGGGGTGGTTCTTGTTGAGAAGTCGAGGTGGAAGGGGCGAAACTGGTGAAGCTGTTGTCGTGGTAGAAGCTGAGATTAGGCTCGGAAGAGTGGGTGGAATTTAGATTTTGAAGGTGGGCCGTTGACGGTGCTTGCCCAGATCCGTTGTCGGCGGAGAAAATAGAAAAGCCAAGGTTATCGACGTTTATTATATCTTCAGGGCCAATATCGCTAAGGGCGGTTGTCCGAAGACAGCGATTAGACCCACTTTCTATTGCGTGGTGGTGTCCTGTTTCTCCACCAGTCGAAAAGTTCGCGACTCGGACTGGTGTGGTGAATTGTGGTGAGTTGTCAAATTGGAAGGTATTTGCACCCGCTGGTGTCTGCCCTTGGAACGGCCCAGATGGAGTTGCCGCGATTGCTGGTTGCAGTTGGTCGTGCCTGCCTGTTGGGGTGGCAAAGGGGGCAGCGTGCAACTCTTGAATTCTAGGCAGCCCGCTAGCGAGGCCGTCACCAAAGCCAGGCCCCGGCGTGTTCCGTATTGCCGGGCAACCTCCGCGACCCGAATCGCGATTCACAACCGTCGGGCTAATGGGAGATGTGCCTGCAGGGAGAGGAAGCCACTCGTACCGCGGGTCAAGACGGGCGTGTTCAAAGTGGTTGCTCCTTTCTCCATACAAAGCATCAAAATATGTCGTCGATACGGAGGGTGGCGGCGGCCGGAGCGGCTGCAAGTCGCTACTCGGTGAGGCAACAGGTACAGGTAACGAAGTCGACGTGGACGCCGAGGCTTGAAAGCTGTTCAGGCTCGAATACGAAGACGAGGAAGACCCTAGTACTTGTCGCAAATATTGGCTGCCGCAGCCTCCGGTCGCGGTTTGTTCGAAACGATCGATGGGAGGTGGAAAGGCGTCGGTCGAGGGGCCGTAGATGATGTCAGGGTGAAAGAGCGACTGTGGTGACGAAGGCGGTAGTGCCTGTTGGGCCCCCAAGTGGGGAGTGTCGGACATAGAGCTTCCTACGGGCCAGAAGCCTATCGCTTGACGCGGCAGCGAAAGCGGACAATCTGTTGTTTTGTTCGTTCGAATCTGAGCTCAAGATGTTCAGGGACGAGAGGGATGAACGGCACACGGGTCGGCAGTAAACACAGGAGGGGACATGGAATGCAGTGATAAAAACATTTGAGAGAAAGGAGACCGAGGCAGGGAAATGGGAGGGCAAAAATGATGTCTTTAAGGCTTCAAGGTCGCTGTGAGGATAGTACCTTCGAAACCCCCATTGGCAACAATGGAATCATAGTAACCCAAGTCCATGACAATGCGAGTGTTTGAGGGCAAAAGCCTTGCCTCCGTGGGCGAACGTCGTCGACAAAGGGTGTCGTTTCGGAGGTGGAGAGCCGCCAACCAGCCCGCGTCCCCACCAAACCCGTTTTTACCAATCGAGTCGGCCAATCGTGGCCCGGGAATTTGCGCCGAAGTGGTGGCAAATCCACGCTGCCGGTTGTTGCCTCTTCCCGTCCGACGTTGCTGACAGAACAGTGCGTGAGTTCTCTACTCGGTTTGCCGTTCGTCGTTCCCGGGGCCATAAATTACCGCGTCAAAAGCCCATTTTCAGCGAACGCAGGCTGCTTGTCTCCTACGGTGCACGCTGGAAGGGAACTCGGTTTTCTTCTCGAGGGCCGTCTCGGAGAAGAACGGAGGACCAAGCTTATTTCCGGCTCAAGAACTTTACTTCGTGAAAACCCGAAGAGAAATGACACACGAAGCGAAAGATTGGAGTAGACACAACCTCAGGTATGGAGGATGAATCTTCGTTAAAAAGGAGGGGATGCATCCATTATTTAATACTATTTTCGGGATTCTCATCCAGGCACCATCGCAGCGTGAATCGGCAGGGGCCACACAAGGCTTGATTTTTAATAAGTCATTGACTGAATTGGTAGTGGTGGGCAAAGTGCATCAGCACAAGTCCTTCCCCATTCAGCGTGGTCCACAAAAGCCAGAGCCACACAATTTGGGAAGTCTCTTGCCATGGCTGGTGGTAGCGGGCAGGCGGGCCTCTCTAGTGGTCCAATTCGTGATTCTCGTACTCCCGAGGGAGAATCATTCCTAGATCGTGCCGGGTACCTTCGCGTTTCTTCAAGAAAGAGGGCGGGCTACTTGGCAAGTAGGAACACAAGTTCCCTCCACCTAGAGCCATAACTGCCGTGACTCTCGGTGTAAGTTACCGACAGCTGACTCTGCCCCATAACTCTGCCCACCCCGTCTTTCCGCGCTAAAGACATCCTGCGGCGGATTCCCAGCAGCACGAAATGACGGACACTGCCAGGACCGAGCGCAGTTTCGTCATTGCATGTACCTCGACTACCTAAGGTGTAGGTATCCGTAGGTGCCTGAGCCTGAGGTGGTGTACCGTTTTCGTTCTCTCTTCATCCGTAAACTGGAATACCCTCTTTTCTTCTGCCGAACTTCGCGTCGCATCGGTTACTTTTGTGCGGGGAGGCAGTAGGGACCGATAATAAATGACAAGTATTAACGCCGCAAGACGCAAAGAAGTAAGTGCTGAACTTTCCAGCCTGGCACGCATTCCCTTCGCCAAGGCTTTCGAACGTCCAATGTCTGTCGTGTCCAACACCTTGCGCATCCTGCTTGGCAAGATCCGAACCAAGGGCGGTGGCATGCCACCAGCAGACTTCGGCGGGGTGCTCCAGCTGCCCACTTGCAGCCCTCTGCAGAGTACAACGCCCCCAAAATTGACCAGCCGGAATGATTGGGCTCGGCCCTCGAATCGCAACACCCGATCCCCATGCCAGTTCCGTTTGTTGGGCCAGAAGTTGCCGTCGGAGACAATGCTCGGGTTGCAGGCATGATGCTGAGGCAATCCTGCCAACCTGTCTTACCGGGGAGGAAGAGGCGCTGCCCGCGTGATCAATTTAACCTAACACTATGAAACCCGAGTTCCCAGCATCATTGCCATCACCGTCTTGTCTTGCTGGCCATCGGGCCCCATGGAGCAACTATTTGCCTGTCGAAGTTTACAAAGGGATGACTCAAGTGATAATGCTGAGGCCGGTAAATGAGATCTGGACGTTTCTCTCCTCCTACCAGCAATATCCAGAAATCAATCATGTCACAGCGGACTCTGGAGCCCGGTGGAGCTGTTCAAGTAGTCAGGGTAGGGCCCTCACTCTCCTAGATCTGTCGAGTGGGACGTTGGGAACACGCCATCAATTCAGCGCATATTTGACTCGTCCTTGTCGTAAACGGCCCACATGATCAGCCGTGTCGATGTGAGACTTTCCCTACTTTTAGCTGCTGTGTTCATAAGAGAGGATGCTGATTCACCAACCCTAGAATCTCCATTGAACAAGCCGAACGAGAAAAGAAGAAACCCCCATTTCCCCGAGGACCGGGTACCTTTGCAGGCGTCCAGGAGACCTCCAACATTCCGAATGGGGCTTTCTTGTTTTTTTTTCCAAGATAAGTTTAAAGCGTGCCTGTCTAGTGTCGTTTTTGGCTGATAGTCGGGTGCCGGATCACTCTGACGACACACTTCTATTGGCCACTCCTCGCCCACACTACGAGAGCTTTACCTGTTAGAAAACACGGAAAGATGTTTCCATTGTGACACCTATGCACAGATATGTGCAGCTGAATAGAAATCAACTTGGCCCGCTACCAATCAGCAATCACCACCGCCCAAGGAAGCTGTGTTAAGGAAACGAGTCCCATATGAATAGTGATTGTCCAAGAAAGTAATTCTACATACCACAAACAAGCTAGATAATCTCAACCACTCTTATTAGTTCCTTTAAGTTCTTGATCTGCTCTGGTTCCAAGTCTTCCGACAATTTGAAGTAGCCCACTCTTTCAAAAATGTTCCCTGAAACATCCGGGCTCCTCCGCAATACTAATCCGCGGACTGGCGTATATTTGACGTTCAGTTTTCCAACAAGTAAATAGCACAGCTTCTCGTTCGGCTCCGGCTTGAAATCAGAGAGGTCGTATAGGACATGTAGGCGTTGACCAAAAGCATCGTCCGAATAACCGTCCACCCCTATCTCGGTCGATTCGATGACGGGTGCAGAAAGCTTGAGGATTCCTGCCGCAACCGAGCCGAGAGGATCCCGCCCACTGGGTGTGCACTGCGCAAGCAAGACCTCTGCGAACACCTTGTCCAGCCTCGCCTTATCCGCCCGATATTCCGAATCATACTCGAAATTTCGGCAATCCAGCGATGCCCAGGACCAAGTCGGCGCGCGGTACAGACCTACGCGCGAAGATATTGGCTTGTAAGGCCGAATGTTCCACAGCAACCCCATCGGCAAGTCCTCTAGCCAGAGTCCAGCAAGGTAGACTCCGGCACCATTGTCCTGAAACTGCTTCGCGAGGCCAGAAAGAGCTGGGAGAATATCTCCCGGTTTAGTTATGTTCCTCCCCATTAAGCCGTTCACAATCTTGTACCAGGTCTTAAACCTGTCCGCCGACGGAGATGCCAATGACTCGTTGTAGGAGGCTTTTTCGTTCGCTACGGACGAATGGTCGTCCAGTTCCATGCATTCGCAGAATACACGAGTCTTGCACTCCCAGATGATCTCCTTGCTGGCAAAGTGCACCATTCTCGACGCCAACAGCTGCTCCTGTAGCGTCCAGGCTCTCCTCGCGAGCGGCTCGCCACCTCCATACAGAGGGCACGGATTACCGTGGAATTTGTGGATACGGGCGTAAACCAAAGCACCCTCGTTTTCGACGACACCTATCAGCTTCCCCTCGGGGTTGAAGCAAGGTTTCTCGGCATCGAGGAATCCGCCGTGGGAGTCGACCGACATGTCAGCGCCAATCACCACGTACGCGTTGTGATATATGGCTGCCATATTCCCCGATTCTACCTCCCAGTCTGCAAGGTCGTCTTGAACGATGCACAAGGCATCGACCCAGAGATATTGCAGCCCGAGGCTTCTTGTGACGTCCACTGCATCCTGGAATGTCTTTGGCAGCTCTGCAAACAATATTCCGTCCCGCTGTCGCTCGTAGTTCTCTCGGGTGGTCCTGATGTCAATTCCTCCACCCCAGCAATGGCTGAGAGCAACGTAGGAGCCTCGCTCACGTGATACGTGCCTCAGATATATTCGATCCGAATCAGCTTTGCCGACATACAGGACTCGCGACGGTAGTTGTACGTCCGTATTTCTGGGACAGGAAGGGTGACTGTCGCGACAGATTCCAAGCCAGTCTGCTACGATAGGTGCATAGCTGGTTCTTCGATTGCCGACGTCCCTTCCCACGCCGATAATGGGCCAAGAAGACTTGGGCTGTCGATGCCTGGTGTACAGTAGAACATTGAACCCTCCCGTGATTGTAATGTTTCGCCCACCGGGGCCATTCTGAAACCACCGACGGACTATAGTGAGGGGCCCCTCTGAGTTATACGACACGCTCCTCCGGGGGTCGTCCATCCTTGGATCCTTTCCAAGCTCCAGCATCATCGCGGCATGTCGAAGAATGCATTCCTGGCAACCTGCCTCTGCGGATTCGCCCAGATCCTTTAGTGATACGCCTGCCAGGCCTTTGGCCTCGGAAGCTGACGTGCATGTTTTACATGAAAAATCAGATGGGGGGGCAGACGAAAAGCGAAGTAGAGAGCCACCTTTCGATACCATGCTAAGAAGGCACCAAAGCAACCTTGGATAATAGGAGACGTTAGGTGGTGGAATTTGGGGGAGCATTGGCGAGAACTGAAGACAACTGTACAGTTCGCGTACATTGTTTTTTTTTTTTTCGGAGCTGCTTATGTCTTTGTACGAAACGAATGCAATCCTGAACCGTCGCTTACGAGACCGTCGCTACGACTTGACCAGGGGCATCGGGAGACCATTGGATGGGGGCCAGCATCGCCACGTTGCGCACTTCCGCAAAAGCTAGAAGTCTGTCGACAATTGAGATCGTCGGGTAGTCACGACCTTGCGGACTCCAAGTGATTTCTATTCTCCACTCGTCTATCGTACGGCGTTGGCCTACGATGCGGAACTGCAGATTTTGAGTACCAACTTTCCACGTAATATTTCCACGCAGAGCTTCGGCGTCAATATAATATTTGCTTGAAGACGTGTATCGTAGTCGAGCCTTTCCGTTTTCTAACTGGTGGGTAAGGCCCGTGCGGCTACCCCACTATATCCAATTACAGGAGATGCAAATCGCAGGCGATTTGCTTTAAGGGCCTGGAGGACCGAAACGGAAATGAAGCTTGATTCGGACTATGTACAGTAGAAGGTGGAAGTGAGTGTCGCTGGATTTTTGACATTTCAAAAATGGCGGGGTTATAGGCCGCACTGAGCCGATAATCGTCGCCATTGGGCACCACTACTCCGGCAGATGCTTCAGGTACTCGTCGAAGTAGGCCGCGTCGCCGGGATGCCTAAAGGGTTAGATGAGGTAAAGGCGTTTATGATACGGCCGGCCTCCACTTCCCAGTGAGGGAGACGGAACCGAGTCGAGCAAAGACTCTCCGGACCAGTGCTAGCAGGCGAAGGAGTGCGGACCGGCGAGGGCAGTGTCATATCTTTTGTCGGCGATAGATCGGGTCCCCCCTTACATTGCCGCAGGCGAAGTTGATGCAGGCGGGGTTGCAGGCTCCGATGTCCGTGGCCGCTCGGAAATGGTGGAGGAGGCAGCAATGAACCGTTTACACTTACGACGCCGCCGTCCCATGCGGTAATAGCACAGTTAGCCTGTCCATGCGAATATCTCGATAAGAGATGCTCGGGATCTCGACGGTAAACCAGGGTTCCACAATCATATCAACCCCTACCGCCTCTTTTTCAGTTCGGGCAATCCTCTTCCCTAACATCGCGGCCGCAGCGGTCCCGCGGGCAAAGTTTGGGTGCTCGGAAAACGGCTTTTGAAGCAGCATGACCGTCTTCCCGTGCCGAGTCTCTTCCTTGAACTCCTCTATCCGCTTGTGCTCTTCCTCCGAATCTTCCTTGCTGAAAAGACATTGGCACCGTACTTGCTTTCCGTCGTGCTCTCCGAGGTCAACCTCATAGTAGGTTGCGTTGTAGTAGCTACTCCCGTAAGTCAACGACTTCCGACGGTTGTATGACGAGTATGTGACGGCCCTGAGTGGGAGGACGGCCCATATGGCTTTCAGCCCATGTTCTTCCCAGGACGCGTTATCGACTCCGATGGTGCCGGTCAGGTTACAGAGGTTTGACGGTGCCCATCGCGGTGGGATCTTCATCAGTCTAGATCCGAATAGACAGGCCAGTTCGCAGGCCCAATACTTTTGCGAGTTAAGAATCTTGGCCATCAAGTCCCTGCGAGTCTCTTCTTCCTGCATTTTAATGCGGAGAATGCCGCAGAAGCCGATAGCATAATCCTCCGGATTAGTAGCCTCCCGATTCGTACACGTAGTGGCGATATCGGCGAGAGATATCCCCTTGCGACCAGGGAACATGTACAGTTTCCTAAGGATTTTTGCGAGATCCTCGTACTTCGATCCGGTAGCTGTATCGGCTGTTGTGTCTTCCAGGGAATGAAGCAAATCCAGTTTAAAGAGTATGTCGCTAATGATAAACGAGGCATCTGGGTCGGCGGTAATAACATGCATCTCCTTTGCCATCAAGGCTTCCTGGTACGTCCAGACCCGGGTTATCCACCGGCCACAGAGTAGAGCGACGGCCACATCTACCGCCGAATCCGTATATAGATGTAATAGAAGGGCGTCGATGACAACGACCGCGTCAGCTAGGCCATAGATTCGGCCCATCATGTTGATACACATTATCTTCAGGGTCTTCTCCTCTTTGCTCAGGTCTTTTGCATTAGGGATAGCTAGAGCGTCGATCCATAGCCACAAGGCTCCGGTGGACTTCGTTAGTTGGAATACCCTCCGTAGTTGCCGACGAGCTAGACCTCGACCCGACTCATCCGCCTTGAGACCCTCGTCCCAGACGTGAGAGAGTGCCATGTAGCTATCGTTGCGCAGGGTGAACTGACACTCCGCATTGACGCACAGGGCGAGGCCTTGCATGGCGGCCTGTCGAATGAGGTCTAACGGCGGACAAACCCAGTCTGGACCCCGAAAATAAGCTGACGCCAAGCTGCGAAGCCCTGGCTGTTTAACGTCGCCGTCAACTCGCGCAAGCGGGCAGTGATCCGGCGGTGACCGCCGTATCTTCTTCATAACAGCGTGAATCTCTTCGATCTTCCAGTGGCGGAGTTCATTAAGCGATAGCATCTGGGCGATTCCGTCTGGGACGTGGAATCGCAAAAGAGCCTCCTTGATCGAAAGGTGATCCACATCGTTACGCACCGTCTCCCGCGACTCCTCTGCCGCTTCTATCGTCTCACCGAGCTTCTTAGGGGTCCGCTGCGACTCCAAGATCCCATCACCATTCAATGCCGTTGTTGTCCCGTCAAGGTTGTCGCGGGTCTGCTGCCACCTTAGGGTCGCATTGTCCAACGTCGCCGTCGCTTCATCGAGGCTGTCTGACATCTGCCGCCACGCTTTAGGCGCCCCTGCTTCTGCCGCCTCGTCGGATTCCGGCGATGCTCTAAGCGCAGCTGTAGTGTTACTCGCCCTCCCGATCTTTAGGGACTGGGCAGCAAAAACCACCTGCTGCGCTTTCTCAACCACACTGATCGCTTCTGTCCATTCGAGCTTGTCGCGTGCTCCAGCAAAAGAAGCGTTGAAGGTTCGCATCGCTGCAATCGCCCTAGTCGCCTCGGGATGCTCATCTCCGAGCTTCTCGAGCGTCTCCGTGAGCGCCTCGTCAAGCTTCGTCCGGGAAACGCTGTCCATCATCTCGGCCGTGTTGGGGGGCTTGCCTCCATGTATTTGCCGTTCCCTCTCGAGAATTTTCATCTGCATCGCCACAAGCTCGTTGACCCTGGCCCGATCTGTAGGTGAACGAGCAAGGCTAGAACTCGTGGCAAGGTCGGTATCGGGATGCTCGGCTTCGAATGTCTGCTGTTCTACCTCGGAAATTCCCGTCTGAATCGGTGCTGATTCCCCAATAGCGCTACGAGCTCCGAGCGCATCATCAGTGCCTCTCATTTCTGCGATCGTGTCTTCACTGAGTGGTTCCCTGCCTGTCGCTGCTGTCTCCTGCAAATTTTCCATGCTAGGCACGGGTAGTGCTTAGATTCGGAGAGTATATGAAAGAGGAACGATGTCGTCACGTCTCTGTAGTTGGCGGGAAGGGTTGCGGGAAGGGTTGCGGGAAACGCCGATGTCGACGCCCGGGAAACACTAGTGATGGCACGACCAGAGGGCCCCTATTTGCCATTGTTAGCTAGGTTGAAAATCGAGAGGAAGGCTGTGGCGTCCAGGTCGGCGCTTAGAATCTGAAACATGGGGGTCCGCTAGTGGGTGTGGACTGGCAGCTACGGGCGGCTACGGGCGCCCTATTCGTGGCTTGGACAGGAACTTGATAAATCACCACCCACCAACACCGCAGCACCTAGATAAAATGAGAGCCGCTCGTCTTCTAGTCAAAGCAATCGGCACATGTCGAGAGCAATAAGACGCCATTCCATACCACCGAAGCCACTGTCATGGATGTCCAGTCCGATATCAATGAACCTATCCGCGAGCTCCTTAAGCGGTGCTACATCGGGCCCCAACGAGCAGAGAGGCTGGCGAGGGGGGATCTTCGACTCTGGCCAGTACCTCCGGTCAAGGCTATCTTTGATCAAATCGCATTCGTCAAAGATAAAGACTATAACCCTTGCGGCCGCGATGTCAACATCTACGGAATGTCCCTCTACGCCCGTGTGTTGATCTGGGCAACGCTGGGCGTAGGGGTAGGCATCGTCGGCCCTGTCTGCACCTGTATCTATGTTATCTCCATCCATCGGACTGGGAGCCTCGCAGCGCTCAAGCGGAGGTGGGGAAAGATATTCGACCTCTGCAGAATGGCTTGGGAGATGGGCGTCTTCGTCAAAGCCCCTACATCCATGGTCGAAGAGGCAAATGCCGCAGGAGCCGCGCTATGCGTTAACGTAACCGGGAAATTCTGCATCAAGCGGTCGGGATACGTCGTGGTCTCCCATTCGTGGTACGAATCTATGGGGTGGGACGGCCCAGGGGGGGTCGTGGAGGTGGATCTCGGTCTCAGGAAGAGAGGAATACAGAAGCGTCACCTCTGCAGGTTCTTCGACAGATGTGATGCGGAGTGGCTATGGCTAGACTTTATCGCCATGCCAGAGGTGCTAGAGGACATGTCTGAGAGCGAGAGGACCGAGACGGAACGGCTCCGGGTGGGAGTTCTCAACAACCTACACGCCATCTACACCCAGGCAGATCATCTTGTTGTTCTGGACAACCTCACGATACAGCTCCAGACCGGGAGCCTCATTGATGTCGGCGTAGTCTTATGCGCTGGACGGTGGATCCAGAGTACGTGGACATTGACAGAGTCGTGTCTCGCGAAGGAGGTCAAGATCGCGACGGCTGGAGGGATGAAGAGCCTCGACGACGTCATCGAAGCACTGGACGTACCGACACTTTCAGACTCACACCGTTACTACGTTCTCTGGCTGCGTCTTTCCACTTGCCGAGTCCCGCTGGACCAAGAGAACACTCGTGTGGACAGATTCTTCACCGCTTGGAAGTCTAGGTGTGCCTTTGACCCGGCTGACAGGATTAAAGCTCTGTACCCCTTTTTGAGGATGACCTGGGGGGTTGGGTGGTCCACTGAACAGGGTATCGAACACCTAACTCGACACACCCAATTACATTTGCCGGAGAGTTCGCCCGGAGTTAGCAGGTAATATAGTCAGACTCCAAATAGAAGCAAAAGTTCAGTTAATGTATAGCAGTTATAGAAGCGACATTACGACCTCAGCATTCTAAAACCCACCGTGAATAAAGTTCTATGTCCTCACCCTCTATAGCATGAATTGGCTCAGACCGTTCCCACAATGCTCGCTCGAACTATGCAGCTGCCAAACTTTCGAAACCGAAGTTCGAAAAGCTTCGAAATTTATTGTCTGTACTAGATGAACTTGGTAGGGAATTGTACGTTTGCGCGCTACGTGATTGTCACGCACGTTGCAGGAAAGCCGAGGGACCTGGATTCGTTTCTTGTGAATGCTAGGCATATTCTTGAACATGAATGTATAGTATTTCCTAAAAAACCATGGTACGACAAACGGGCCGGCGTTCGAGCTCTCGAGACGACGCATAAGGGTTTGAAGCCCTACAATTGCAAGCTGCAGGTCGGTCAAGTACCGGTACGGCATCGAAGGAAGTTCCAAGCGCCGGCGTGCGTTCTAAGCGCAATAGTACAACGCGAAGCACGGTCGGCTGTGGTTGTGCGCATTACGCGCGTGGTGCGTGGTGAAGTTGCGACGCGACGCGCCAGTGGATCGTTTTCTTGTGCCCGTTGCGGCCGCCGACGTCATTGAGACGTTGATGCCTTCTGCAGAGCGCAGACAGATCGTGGACGTTCGAGGCGACCGGAAGCCGGGATCGTGTTCCACAATGCTGCAATTTTAAGAGATTGCTTTGGATAATATGTACATACGAAAATTTTCGCTGACATTCCATCTGTTTTGCTCCCGTCTATTTCGGGTTTGTTCTATTTTCGCCCGTCGTTACACATTTCGGCCCTCAGTGGCCCCATCCCGACAGCCATCTGACGTGTGCAACCGGAAGCCGGGATTCGGGGCCAGCGGCTATGGCCTCCGTCGTTCTATTCTTCTCCCGCATTTACGCCCCCAATGGCCCCAACGTGTGCAACCGGACGCCAAGATTCGGGGTTGGTGGGTATGGCCAACTCCGCCACTGTATCCTATTTTTCACAATAGGGAGCCCCGAGGACCGGATTTTGGCCGATCTTGATCCCGCCAGCGGAGTGGCGGAGCTGGCCATAGCGGGCACCTAGAAGTGGCAAGACTACTCCTCGACCGCGGAGCCGATATGACGGTCGCTAGCAAGGATAGATGGACGCCGCTTTACGCGGCAGCATATAATGGGCACCTAGAAGTGGTGGCGCTACTCCTCGACTGCGGAGCCGATATCACAGTCTCCAGCGAGGGTAGATGGACACCGATTCACTTGGCAGCATACAATGGGCACCTAGAGGTAGTGAGGCTACTCCTCGACCGCGGAGCCGATATTACAGTTGCCGACAAGGGCGGAATAACACCGCTTCACTCGGCGGCAAATAGCGGACACCAAGAGGTGGTGACGCTACTCCTCGACCGCGGAGCCGGCACAGTCGCCAACGAGAGTGGATGGGACACCGCTTAAGTCGGCAGCAGACAGTGGGCACCTAGAGGTGGTAAGGCTACTCCTCGGCCGCGGAGCTGGAAACCCTTGCAACGAGCATAGTCTTCGCTATCACACCACCACCACAACGAAATGTCGCAGGATATTTGCCCCAGTACTGCGAGATTCTCGGCGGAGAAGCGTCTGACTGTCTAGAAAGTGCGACAGGCAATATCTGTCACCTAACCGTCTCCCGAATGCCGTCTTGCGAGAACAAATAGATCCCGTCCCGTCCTGGCAAAATAAGTACATGGAGTAACTTGGTCGCTGCTAGCTCCGCGAACGGTGACTCCACCGAATCTGCGTCTCAATGCCAGCCGTCGGCGCGACGGCTTATGACGCGATGCGCGTCGTCGGCGACGATGTCTACCGTCAGGTACCTGGTGCCATTATCGCTGACGATCCATCCACGCAGGTTGAACCCAATGCGAAGGACACCTACGGCCGGATGCCACTAAGCTGGGCTGCTGAGAACGGCCATGAGGCCGTTGTGAAGCTCCTTCTTTCCAACGAGAACATCGAGCACATCGAGCATTCCTAGCTTGATATCCGTTTCAAGTCGCAGACGAGAGCACATATAACCTTCTTGTAGGACCGCCGGCACGCGCACACTAGCGCTTCGACGTAAATGGGAACATCGACGACGCGACCGTGTTTTTCTGTGGCCATGAGTTTGTTCAGCACCATGACGACTTCGGGTTTATCCAGGAGAGCTGCTTTGTACAGCAGCGTTTCTTGCGGTTGTCCTCTTGGGACTGCATTGAGGAGGTTTTGTCTAACCCGCACTAGGCCATTGGCGAGGAAGGCAATGACCTCGACGTTGTCGGCGTTGACACATGCGTGCAGGACGTTGCCCGAGTCGTTGCGCTGGGAGAAGAGATCGGGATGATGCGTCCGGAGAAACTCGACGTGCTCCATGTCTTTGGCGAAAAGGACCGATTCAAGGTGCTGGAAGTTGCAGGCATATATCTTCTCGATTAGCGTACGGCTCTTGCAGGAGGCGGTCCCTTTGGATGCCGTTTTAAGGCCACACCAGAATATGATCCAACCTGCAATACGGCCTCTACAGTGACGCAGAATGGCAGCTCAAATGTAGTTTGAGAGCAGGCCCAGGACCACATTTGCCCCTCATTATATCCTCTCTCTGCCACACTGCCATCGCTATCCTAGAGCTTCGTGACGCCACCCATTCAAACTGGAGTCCATATGCGAAGAAAAAGAACCCTAAAACAACATCCACACACCTGGGTCTTAATTTCTGTCCTATTTTGTTTGTTAGGCAAGAGCCCCAATCAACATGTCTTGCCTTATGCCTCCCTGCCTTCCCTTGCCTTTCCTGCCCCGACAATTGTGCCGCGTTCTCCTCATCACTCTCCCATCAAGCCCCTCTCCTGTCCCATAAGGCTCCTCTCCTCGTAATATCGTGTACTGCTTCGCAAAGGCATTTCGGTAGTACCTGTAAGTTGATGGGCTCTCGTCGTCACCGACATCGTCTAGTATCATGTTACAGCATATCGTGGAAAGTGGTCTTTATAGACCGGAATTAATAAAAGAAGTATTATTTGATGTTAGTAGATAGCTGCCGGTGTTGGACGGACGGCTAGCAGCCGGGGCTACACTGTCGTGGTTTCTAGGATATGTCGTGGGTCAGCGATCACGATATGTCGATGGAAGGACATCCTAGGTTAGGTAGGCAAACTCTATACGTCGTGTCTAATACAGGTTCTTCGGGGCCATGACTCTTGGCGTTGCTGTTGTGTGCGCTGTAATCATGCCTGCAGGAGCTGGAGTAGGGTTCGTTGGTTTGACTGAAAGAGGGCTTCGAAAGTAGCTCTTATTCGAAAGTTCGTCCGATTCTAGCTAATTTTGTTGAGCCTCCTGTCTACACCTGCCCCGTAATAGGGTATATTGCGCTGCGACTAAAAGACTAGCTGAAATCACGAAAGTTCTCATGCCGGCCCATGTAGCCCAGGAACCCTTGCGTAGCGTCGTTGTCGAAGCTTGACGAAAGGATATCAATGGTGTTAAAATACCGCATGGCATGAGCCAAGTGGTCATTTACTAGATGCCCTTGTGCTTCAAACCCAACCAAGTTATTGTCAGAAACGCTGCCTCGGACAGCTGCCAGCGGCTGTCTGCTGAGAGTAGCGATGATCACCAGCGATCATCGGCGACCACACTAGACTTGGCAGAATTTTGACAGGGCATCATCAGCATAATCAGACACGAAATACAGGCAAAATCAGCCCTATTTTGGTCGTAGACCGTCAATTGCATACAGCTGCGTTATCGGCGTTATTCTCTCGTGTTTCTGACAGTACGAAACATTGTCACCAACCCCGCACTTAACCCCAACCCTAGCGCCAGATTACGTCAGGCATCGTTAACCACCTTCGTCGTCGCCTTGTGGCACCTCCCGTTACAATTAGGTAGCACTGCCAATTGACCCCTTACACTCCACAGGGTAACCCATCATATTTATATACTATAATAGCCATAAAAACCTTTTTAAATTGTTATTAAGGGGAGCCTATAGATTATTAGCTATCTCCTCTAATCTATTTAAATTATACGCTAGATTAAGTATTACCCGCGGAGTCGGGGAGGTAGGAATGCCTTTAAGCTAAGCAAGGAGATCTCAAAGAAGCCGTTCTTCTCTAAGATAATTTATAACCACGCGCTTTATATAATCGAGACAAATAAATAGAGCGAGTTTGCTATTAAAAATATCAATAGTATACTTCCAAATTTATACCATAGCCTACTAAAGAGATTCCGAGTCCAGTTCACCGAGAAACCGACATATTTGACCCCAAGGAAGCTCCTTCCTGGTAAAATTCTCGGACATTATTTTAATGTATTCACGGAGAAAGGAAGTTACATCAGGGAGCCCGGTTTGTATGAGATGGATGAACACTTCGAGAAAGCAGGCTAAGGTTCGAGAATGTTCGACTCGAAGGATTTGTTCGACGAGAGCCGAGGCTTTTGAAAGTGTACGGGGAAACTCGGCGTGCAACCCTTTTCCACAAGCATGGTAGCAGTAAAGCAGTACGAGTCGAAGTCGTTGCATAGTGGATTGTCAAATTCAGCGCCATTTAGAGTGAGGGGGTCCCATAGTTGTCAAAAGTCATATTTCGACAGGAATTTTCGAAATATAACTTGATACTATGGAACAGATTTTCAGAAACCAACAGAGCTTGAGGTGGAGATGGTGAATACGGGTCGGAGAAGAATCTTCGGATGACGAATGACCGCCGTGCTGTAACATTAGCACAGTGAGCAAGTGCCGGATCCGTCTACATACCTCGAATATCATATATGGCCTTGCGAACGTGGCTGTTATATCGAACATGGGAGTTGCGCTATCATTGGTGAAGATGGTACGATCTTTGCATATTTTCGTAATGTATGGTGGTATTGATTAGAAACACCTTAGTAGGCATGGTAATTATGGCTTACTATGTGCTAAAGACTCCGGAATTTGCCGTTCCAATCTCGTCCCAATCTTTCCCACACAACCGTCGCGCTGAGAATGACGCAGGTTGGAAGGTAGCAGTTCTAAGCATGTCGGAGGCGAAAGGATGATGCAGGCTCTAGTGCCTTGGAGCAACACGAACGGGACAAGGATAGCCGCGTGAGACGAGAGGAGCGAAGGTGACCGCCACCCTTTCAGAATTTGCGCAAGGTTTCAGGTCTCTACACCGAAGACTTCAAAATATTCTTCCTGAAGGAGGCTATCAGCCCATAATTGCGGACCCATGCGAGGACCGTGTTCTTTCTTCCGCTACTACTAGTGTGGGATCGAAGTTGGTGACGGTCTGTATCCTTCACCATGGACGTAAAGTGGACCGATCCATGAAGGCCTATCATCCCGACACGCTGACGAGCATGGCTGACCTGGCGTTGACGTTTAGGTGATAGAAATAAGCAAGTCGAAGCTTGGGACCGATCATACCTCCACACTGACGAGCATGGCCAACCTGGGGTCGACGTATAGGAAGCAGGGCCGGTGGGAGGAGGCCGAGAAGCTAGAGGTGCAGGGGATGGAGACGAGCAAGACGAAGCTCGGATCGACCATCCCGACACGATGACTACTATGAACGGTCTGGCCTTCACTTGGAAATTTATGGGCCGTCACGATGATGCGCTGCGCCTACTGCGGGCCTGCTTTGATATGCGGCACCGTAAACTTGGCATTGAGCATCCCGATACAGTATCTACACTTTCAGCTCTTACTGCGTGGCAAAGTAGAGAGTCAAAGAGGCACTTTGATCCTATACGAGGGACGTTAGCTTACTCCCAGTGAACCGCACATCTAATGTAGCGTATTTGTAGTACGAAACTGAGAAGAATGATATCATCCAGGTGATGTTACACCACCTTTTATGTCCATTCCGCGGCACGCCATCAACTCGGATGCGGAAGATGTCGTCTCTCAGGATCTGTGCCCCTCGCACCAGGTTTACCTCCATCATTCTCTTCACCATCTTGTGCTCTTCTCCGTCTCGGCAGGCAATTCTGACACGGTGCGGGTTGAACGGATCTTTGGTCACAGCCTGATATCGCCATGAAGCGTTTTCTCGTTCGCCACGAACTCCAGATTCCACCACACGGATTGCAGCAGGTGAAATCTAGTCGCTTGCTTCTTCCACGCGTGACGTGTCAATTGTACAATAGAGCGTGTCCATGAGCCTCGAAGGGGTGGAGTTCAAAGACGTGAGGGTCTGTACGTTGCTTGGGTGGCTCGTCGGTGGGGTGCGGGCCACTTCTGCATATGACGGTCTGGGGCTGCTCTGGGTGGTGGACACAAGGGCCGCAATGTCGTCTAGCCGTTCATGAAGCCACTGGTTCTCTTCTTTAACTGACGCAAGTTCTTCTTTCATTGCACAAATTCCTGCCTTTTGAGCTTCCTGATTCGCTAGCAGCAGCTTAAGCATTTCAGTTTGCTCCCTTATTTGTTTCTGCAATTCTTCCAGGACCTCGTCGTCATCTTCCCCGGTCGGGACATTCTGTCCACTGTCTGCTCTCTTATTCGTCGCTGCACGGGTGCGTCCCGACCTTCTTTTCGGGACTGAAGGTTGGTCAAGCGCCGCTTCCTGGTTCTCTCGATTCTGACGGGCTTTAATGCCGAGCTTTCGAGGTCTCTGGCTGGACGATTCCGGCCCGGTGTCTTCATCGCCGCCGGACACGACGATCACCGCGTTCGGCTGCCCCGCCATTTTCCGAAGTGGGACGCGCCTTTGGTGGGGTCGGTGACTCCGCCACACCACGCGTTCTCGTGTCTCACCACTTACCCAATCCCGATTCAATAAGCTGATGCAAGAACTTCTTTGCGGGGGCTAAAACTGCAGTGCTCTGGGACATTCTCCGCCGAAGATCTTCCTCTCATAATCAAAGTACACACACACGCACACATATCTAAAGGGTCCTAGGGGACTACGGTAATATATATTTTGTAGGTTATTTTCGACATGATTCGAGAATGCGCTGGAACATTTGCTTTATTTCTGTTGATTAGCTGAGATGTAAGGGAATAACCGACAATAATTCTTTACTACGCGGCTGAAATCTTAAGATAGGTACGAAACGAAAACGAAGATGACTACTCTAGGTTTTCATCCCCGAAGACTTATTAATGCAGTACAGCTCCTGCTTCTGATCATGTTAATGACTACAATATGACCAATCTCCCGCTTTCTTGATGTCATTGCGGCGGACGAGTCCGCATCATTATTTCATCGGAGGAGGACAAGCACACTTAAATATGATGTCTGAGGGACTACTAACCGGACAGCTAGCAGACACAATGGTAAGATACAGGCTGAAAGTGATGCTGCATGGATCCCTGACATTAGTGCTGCGCAAGAGGGAAGTATTGCAGACTTCCAGGACAACAATCCCCATCGTATCTCCAAATAACTATATAATTAGATAATATCCCCCACTAGAAATTCTCTTTCTTGAATCAGACACTCGAGAACCCTCGGGACACTTCTTCATCTTCCTCATAAGCGCGATTTGCCCTTCCAGATACCGCACCAACTAGAGACAAAAACAATGGAGTCCGCAAAGGAGAAGATCCAAAAGATCACGCACAGTGGTCACGATGACTCATCGGCTCATCGGACGGGGCTCGAGCGGGATATGGACCCCAAGCCGACCAAGACACACTTAAGAGGCGCCGGGGACGGAGAGGAATCGATGCCCTACCGCCCGCCTGGCAAATTGACGGGGAAGAGAGCTCTCATCACAGGGGGAGATTCTGGAATCGGACGGTCCGTCGCTATCCTGTTCGCCATGGAAGGGGCCAAAGTCGCCATCGTCTATCTGCCTCACGAGGAGGAAGATGCCCAGCACACAAAGGCCCAGGTGGAGAAGAACGGGGGAGAGATACTTCTTATCGCGAGCGACCTGAGAATGCCGTCAACTGCAAGGACGTCGTCACCAGGGTGAACTCGGCGCTGGGCGGCATAGATATTCTGGTCAACAATATTGCGCAATGAAACGACGTCTCTGACATTGAAGAACTCGGCGAGTAAGATTTGTCATTCTGACCGATACGCGGAATCCGTGGCGGAGAGTCCACTAATGATGCAACACTCCCAGGGAGCAATGGAACAATACATTCCGCACAAACGTTGACTCTTACTTCTTCATGACGAAGTTTACGGTGCCGCTCCTGAAGGATGGCGGGGTCGTCATCAACAGCGCCTCTGTCGATTCGTATATCGGCACACCTACGCGAGTCGACTACGCAGCAAGCAAAGGCGCGGTGGTTGCGCTTACGCGAGCTCTCTCCAACCAGCTGTTTAAGCGGGGAATTCGTGTCAATGCAGTCGCAGCAGGCCCTGTATGGACACCCATGATGGCGGCTGTTAAGAAGCATGACGCTGGAAGTCTTGGGAATTAAGACCCCCATGGGACACGTGGGAGAGCCGGTCGAGATTGCGACTAGCTATGTGTTCCTTGCTGGAAACGAGAGTTCCTTTATGACTGGACAGACGTTGCACCCCAACGGTGGCATTGTTGTAAATGGCTAGTTTATGATGCGGAAGAAAGCGAACGCGTCGCTGGGGGGAGGCAGTTACTGCGCTCAAATTGTTAGTAGGGGATTTAAATAGTTGTTGCTCTTATGCTTTTCCACTCTCCTTTAGTGGCCAAGTAGCTACCTCTAGTCATCAGGACCATTAGGCTTCAAATTGAATTAAATAGGGCTCTCAATTTTTGCCTAACAATGGAACATGAACAAAAGTCTTTTTTTGGTTATCGTCGTATGCCAACGTCAACCATAGGTTTGGTGCCGAGCCGAACCAATCGGGGGAGTGCATTGTGGATCCTCGAACATGAGACATGACCCGGGAATGACGCTGGCGCGTTACGTCAGAACAAATTCAATGACATGCAGCAGAAAGCAGCAGAACCCTAGCGATGTATCTGGATGAAAAACCGAAAGGTGTATTTTTTGGGGTTGGCTTTTACCCGGAGCAAACACTGCAGTAGACATCACTCCGTTCAAGTGCACGGCGGAGTTGAAATTTAGGATTCTCATCCATTAATTGGACCTCGTCGTATCGCCGCCTAGCATACGTGGAATCACAATGCGCCGACCAATCTTGTTGGTGTCTAGAATACTGCCCGGCGTGTCGTACTCCAACCGTACCGTCAGCGTCCACCGATATTCCGTTTCCAGCCCGAGGCGCAACCAAGCCGAAAGCAACGACAATACGAGTCCACCTCCCGATCCAGCTGATGATCAGACAGCCGCCGAAGAGGACACGTTCACCTCCCACGGCGAGAAGAAACGTGGCGCAGGGCGTGTTAAAAAGCGCGAACGTGAGGAATCTCCACGACCGAAATTGAGCAAGACGACCACGCCCGCGCGGTTTGGGGAGGACTACGGCAATCTCACAAGGGAGAGCGAGACGGAGACGCGCAGCCGTGGGAGGGCCCAAGACAACGGCAGTTTGCGTGGTGAACGAGGAGAAGACTCGGCAGAGAAGAAATTTTGGAATCGACCCGTTGAAGTGGAGGCAGACGGTAGCCACAAGAAAAGATTTTGGAGCGATAAAAACAACGCTCGAGATCAGGACGGCGAGAATTAACAGTGTAAAGCCTGCTTTTTCGTCAAATATGGGACATGTCCATGGGCTGTAAGTGCTTCCTCCCGCAGTGCCTTCCAGCTGTGACGTTGATTTACATGTGATGAAAGCCTTGAGTCCCGGCTGGAGCGGATTCACTGAATAGATGAGTATCTTTTTTGGAAAGATTTCCTTCTTTTCTTTCGATAATAGAGGTTGCGAAACCCAAAACACTTCAATTGCCAGGCAGTCAGGTACCATTGATAATAACGACTTCAAATTGATACCACTCTGACGGCTCCTAGCAAATATTTCCCGGGCCAATGACGAGACAGCGCCTCTGTAGGGGCTGCAGCCTCGCATACATGGCATTTTCGTTCTCGAACTCCTCATCCCATCTGGGCTTTCGGTTCTTCAGGACAACGCAGTCGGGTAGGAATTACCTGGGCCAGAGACGCCGAATGAGGGCTTACATATTCATAGGGAACTATCGGAGGGAGAGGATTGCGCGGTCGAAGGCGCTCTCGCGGTAGAGGATAGGGAATAGGACATTGTAGTGATCATAATCACTAGCATAGTCAACGCGACACAGCGTATTTACTAACACGGATGCTCAAATTACTAGATGCTGCTTTAGAATTTTCTCCTGCCCGTCATTATACTAGTAGTGGCCGCTAGAAAGCGGGCATAACAGGGACCGTAGAATTCGGCGACCCACCGCTTCAGTATTCGATCATTGAATTATAAATATTCCGAGTCAAAGAGGAATTAAATAGTCGGTACCGCATATGGATCCATTCATCTAAATATATCGCGATTCAGTTGGCCCCCCATCGAACAACCCCTCTGTCGGACTCCGCATCGTCGGGGAGCTTGAACCTGACGGCCTCCCGCCGCCCGCACATGCCTTCGATAGTCCCCATTCCCATCGCTGTTTTCCAGCGCGATCTATATGTACGGTCTCTCGAGGTAGAAACCCGCAATTTCATAAGGGGTTGCTGGAGCTAATGCCTTGGTTATATCCACTATTAAATCCCCTTCCCCAATAGTAGGATAACTGTCATGGGGCGCGTCTCTGACAGTAGCGGCCACTACACTGGCGCTGTTGGGAGATGCTGTCAATAAGGGGCAGCGTTGCCCGAAGGTTTCCGATGTTAGTAGCCTACGGGAGCCATCTCAGCAACGGAGGCCAGCGTACCTCAAAGGTTTCCGATGACTGTGAGTCACAGCATCGCTAGAGGATAGACTGATTCTCCAGGGCTGTTCATGACGGCGACCTGCTGGAGAATATCTGGTTCGCAACATAGTTGTCTCGACAATTCCGGTTCTGGCAGCCTCATGGTCCGCGTTGCGCAGACCCCTCAGCGCGTTGACGATGGAGCTCTTACCACTACCTGCGGGGCCGCAAATAGCTACGTGGGATAAATCTGGCTCGAAGCCTTCCTCGGCCCTTCCTCGTCTGATGAGATCCTGCGTGGATGGCTACTGGCCGCTCGTTTGACTCGACGTTGCCCAACTCCACCATCTGTAAGAACCGGCCACGGCGGCCACGGCGGCCACGGCAGCACCCACGGGACCTGTGGCTGCGACGGCACTGGTAGCCACGGCAGAAAAGACCGCTCCAGCAGAAACTGCTACCTGTCCGATGGCTGTACCCAACGCTGTAAGGATCGAACTCCGGTCGGGGGATTTGAACGTGACTGCGGCATGGTAAAAGGCAACCACGTAGAATTTGTCATGGTAGGTAATTTATATATGTTGAAGTTTGTTTCTTAGGATTATTTGGAAGGACAGCGTCTATAAAATAACCAAGATACAGGCAGCGATTAATGTCCAACATTGATACCTATGAAGTACTACGCCACTTTGCGAAGGACCAGCCGTCGAGCCTGATAGGAAATCAGGTTAATTTCAATGGTAGACCAACGCGTTGGTCTGCGTAATATGTTTACGCTACCAGAGATGTCGAAATAGAGAAGTAACTTTACAAAGAGCTGAGTAGAGAAATAAATCGCTCCTGCAGGCCTTAGACGCTACTCTACTACCACTTGGAAAACGCCATAGTATCTCTCTCTATTAATAATTGAGTTTTCTACGAAACTTTCTTAATCTTGGTAGAAACCAGCAACTATACAATTGAGATGATTCGTGGAAGCGAGGTGTTCGTCCCTAGGAGGAGATCCTGCCGTCGCGTACAATGTGGCGAAGATGAAAGACGGACTATGGGGACGGCACAGGCCTGTTTTCTGAGATGTCGTGTGGACGACGAACAAACATGCCATTCTTTCTGCTGGTAATTCCCGTCAGAGGGCTGTGTCGGGCGATGGCGACAGTGGGAACCCAGATGAGGGTGAGGGTGATGCGGGAAAGACCATCCAGCCGAGGTAGATATGTTCTTGGAGGAGCATGTCATTGTGAGCGGGTTTGATCACGTTTTTGAAGTTGAAGCTCGCCTGAAGTAAAGCTGCATCGGCGTTGCTATTACAGACTACGGATGATATTAAAGATGCGGCTTTTCGTTTCAAAAAAAAACTTCCCATTCTTGCAAGCATGTCGCCACAATGATTCATACTTCAGCATAAGATACGTCCCGCTTGTCACGACCTCATCGAATGCCTGCACTCGGCTGGTTGTGAGAAACAACGTGTCATCGTATTATTCCAGCCCAAGCAAGATTCCGGGAACGAGAGCGTTGAGATGCGGATCGTTCGAGCGCTGGGCCAAAAACACGTCGGTTCCATCAAGGAGTAAGATTGCTTTTTGGCGGCTTATCATTCTCCGAGGCACTACCGGTACGTCGTTACCTTACCAAATGTGTCCGCCATTCCCCAAATGCCCTCTCTCAGGCAACTCAACTGCACAATCTGCGAATGATCCACAAACAAATTCACATCCGATCCAAACTCGCGAACATACCAGTTAAACACCTTCGGATCCGCCGCTTCAAACATGACCCTCTCGGGTGGCAGCTCCCTCAGGATCTCCTGAATCACATCCGTCCTCCACGCCTTCACATTCTCGGTAATCCCTTCGCTCTCGACCATGATGCGTTCGACGCCCGCTGCCAGGAACCGCTTCCCGATGTTGACGATCTTGGACGGATCCGATGTCCCGATGCTCACTAATTCGGCAGGTTCGGTATCACCGCCGGCGCCGAACTGGATGCCGCATTCGGGTTTGGCGATGAGGCCGGCACTGTGCACCTTGTCGACGAGGCGGAGCCAGTCGTCCTGCGGGATGGAGAGGAAGCCGGTGGAGACCTCGAGGACATCGAATCCTAGGCTTTTGCACTTGCGGAGGTATTTATCCACCGCTGAGTGGGAGTCGGATTGGGTGAGGATATGTTCAATCCAACCCCCCTAATATCCGATAAGCATTTAGCTTAGCAGCAAAACGACTTCGATAAGTACTAACCGTTGATACGTATGCACCATGGGAATGGCATATGTTAATAAAGTCGCGGAGCACAATCTCTGGAAAGAGAGAAAAAGATCCGCCGGCGAACTTCACTCCATCGACATAATATCCCATCCTTATAAATAGAATGTTAGCTATCTGGAAAGCTATCGACATTCCCGGCAAAGACCCAGCGCTCACGTTTCCAAGACATCCTCGAGATATCTCTTTCCCATAGCAGCATAGTACGGGCCTCGAATCTCTGTAACACCGATCTTCCTCGGCTTCGGAGGCCGAGGATTATGACGAATAAAACCAAACGCCTTATCATCTTCAAGCATTATTTTGGGCGGGTCAGTAGCCGCCAGTCTGGATGTCGAGAATGGACGGCAGTATGATGCAGCCGCAAGCCTAGTGGCTGATCGAATTGGCGGCACCACCAAGCGGGCCAGACGGAAAGACGCTCCTCCCAACATTGTGGCCTGTATGTGGTCCGAGTCGGATTGATGAAGTTCTGCAATCCAAATTTCACACTTTGCTGGCAGAAAAAATAAAATTCTGATCCTCCTTTATTTGTCGCCTTCGAATCGGCAAAAGTTGCTATTCTTGTCGCGGTATGTACCGGTTTACCCTAGGTGCCGTTACATTGACGTCATTACAGATCATTCTCCTGTCAATCTGCCTGTTCTACGTCATGAATCGTTCGCCAAACTCTGTCATCCAAGTATCCGTTACATGTTGACACGCCATGTCCTATGATCGTGGTCGCTCGCAAGCGTGCGGTCGTCCTCCGACCATCCGGTCAGTGTGGTGTATATTGGTATCGCCTAGGAGTACTGTCGGATTGGAGAGGAGGGCAGGAAGGCCCTTCGAATTTCGTCAAATACTGGCGCGGGTGTGCACATAGATAGTGAGGGTGGGGGTCCAGCATAGAGGTTCCAAATTGTGAGAGGGCTTCGATTGGATTTTAGGATGGATTGTCAGAGACGTTCGGTCGAGGACTGCTGTGAATATCCAGTCCTGTAGATCATTTCGGACTGAAAATACCACGCGCAGTCGCCCGGATCCATGAGTAAACATTGGTGTGTATCCTCGTCGGATATGGGTGTTGTTGAGTCATCCAGCCATGGTTCTTGAATTCGAAAATGTGCGCTTCTTCGAGTATTGCATTGCTTTCTCTTGTGTTCGATTGTAGGATGCGGCGGAGACCTACTCCTATTCGTTGATCGTCAAAAGGTCCGCATCGGCTCAGTATCGGTTTCGATTGACTGTTGCCATTCCTGTCTTGTGAAGGAGTACTCTTATTTTGTCGTGGGCCGTATTTTCCTCGGTCGACCGTGCAGGACCACAGAGCCGGAGCTAGAGCCGGAGCCGGAGCCGGGCTCGGAGCGGAAGCCGATTGTGGTGGGGGTTATGAATACATACTGGTGACTGATTGGCCGGGGCGCGTTGGGAGGGGGTCGGCTGTTCCAGTAGGCGTGTTAGACATCACCTACCCCACGAAACGATGGACCCAAAAATTTCGCATTAAAAAGCACTATTTTTGCTTTGGTTTTTAGTTATTACCTATATCTAGATAGACGAAGCATTTTAGAATAGCTTTATCTAGGGGTCTGCTGCAGGGCAGAAAGACACGAGATAGACGCTACTTAAGCCTCTAAGTCCGCAGCGCAGACTTAGACATTCACTTACTTAACAATCTCACTGACAACAAACGCTACGTTGTTTGGTCTACCAGTATCTACGTTTCCAATCAGAGCAGGCGATCAAATTTTTACTACATGACTTCAATCAAAGACCTCGATTTTCCCTTTCTCACATTCAGCAAGATCTTTGGCGGTTCGTGACGTCAGGATCTGCAGCACATCATTATTATTGCTTGGTGTTTGAGCGTATGATGCCTGCAGATTTATGTGCAACCAAACACAATCCGAGTTCGTAGTTGGCCAATCTTTTTTTTAGGCGGGAGGGCACTTCTGTCCTCCCCCTCCAACTATTACTAACGGGCTGAGATCTGGATCTGTAAGCCCACTCTAACCATCGTATATTAACCTCTAGATAGAGATAGGCTGTTCAATCCGAGACTTATTGAGTAAAGTCAAATTACCACAGCTTCGCTAATATTAGGGACAGTGTATTCGGTGCGCTCAAGCTGAGTTTTTTTTCTGGGCCTGCCTCAGTGACAGGGGAAAGAGCCTAGACGGTGGAGCCCTCTAATTTGGCGGGGATCAAGGAAACCTATTGCATATTTATGAAATAGCCACGGCCTCGCAGCTGCCTCTTCTTGGCTTTTCGTGCCCGCCTATTCTTGATTTGCTTTGTGTTGGCAGGAGTAGTCTCGGTGACTTGCGTACAATGGAATAACTTATGCGGGGCCGCTATAATTTGGGAATTGGTAATGAAAACAATGAGAGAAGGAATGGCGAGCGGAGTAAATATTCCGCCTGATTGTCAACCTATCCGCAGTTGAGCGGGCAGTAAGGCTGTCCTCCGATAAAGGGAAACTCCTACAAAAATACTGTCATAGTTGCATCAGGGGATAAGCTGAATGTGATCGGACCCTGACATCATGCACCTGACCGAGCGGGACGGCAGGAATCTGCGGAAGTCCATTATCGACCATGGAGTGGACATGAAGCTGTACCCAACCAGGGTCATGACTCTATTAGCGGGAGAATAGTGGCCGGTCTCGAAGTGTTTGATATCGAACTACGGAGTAAGAACATTGATCGGCTCTACAAGTTTGTTCTTCGGTACAGTGGCGCGCTGCAACACAGTCGGGCTGCCAACATGTAAGTCCCATAGCCTCTTAGCCGGTGAGGTAATTATTCATCATAATCCGAGATTACATACACCACCCGAGTCGTAGTAAGAATTGTGACATTATCGCGTCATTGTCATGGTTGCCCCGATACACAACTGCCCCTTGTTAAGACAGCGACTTTGCGGGATATTATATTCTCCATGCACTCAGTGAGCAATTAAATACTACCATTCACTCAACATCCAACCCAAGTAGGTCCCTTACAACCATTACAGAAGCCGCTTGGCTCGAGGTTAATCGCACACGCAAGGTCTAGCATAATCTGGCGAGAACAACTGCAGGTCCAGCCGTTCGAATCTCCGCTTTACTCAGAAAGTGGCTAACCGAAGAGAGCTTCAGTAGAAGGCACAATGCCGACTCATGGCCACGGGCACTAGAAACAACTAGTTTGCTAATGCTGTCTCCTCAAACTTCCTAGAACCTCACGCGCGCAAAGAAGACCAGGACCTAGCAACCATTCCCACAACTTGAGCAGAAAAGCGAGCAGTGGATGACTATGGGTCCAGAATCACAGCCCGGAAAAGTGGTGGAAGCGAGCATTTTCGACACGGTAAGAGTGATGAAAACAGTGGTGGCGCCGACAATTGCGAAGGGCGTCATCAAACGTCGCGCGTCAGTAGAGGCTTTGGCACAGCATCATGGTCTGGACACGAAGGCGTTGCGATTGCTGCAGGATCTGCGCAGGAAGTACGGAAACGGCCCACTTCTCCTTCGGTTCCCGTTCCGATCACAGGTTCTGCTTTTGGACCCCAGCCATGTTGCGCAGGTCTTGTCCGAGACTCCAGTTCCTTTTGCTTCAGCATCGAAAGAAAAGCGGTCGGCACTCGCGCACTTCGAGCCTGGCAATATCCTAATATCGGACGCTTCGCGGCGGGCTGAGCTCCGGCCGGTTCATGAAGATGCGCTGGCAGCCAATGATCGGGTTCATCCATTTGCTGAGCACTTCAAGAATGTCGTCAACGAGGAGCTACAATGTCTCCTTGATAATCCCGACGGCGGAGTCAAAATCGATCTAGACTGGGACAAATTCTCCCAGGCCTGGTTCAGGATCATCCGGAGGATTTCTCTCGGAGATGCTGCGCGAGACGATGAACGACTTACCGGAGACCTTGATAATATCCGGCGACGAGCGAATTGGGGCTTTGCCGCGTTTACCAACAAACGCAAGCTAGAAAGCTTTCAGGCTCAGTTAGAGCGATACCTGCAAAATCGGGAAGAAGGGAGCCTTGTTTCTCGGCTCCCGAATAGTTCCGGTCTTGACTTGGAAAGTCAGGTTGCACAGTGGCTATTCGCGTTCGATGCTGCAGGCATGGCGACATTCAGGGCCCTCGCGCTTCTGGGCTGCCAGCCGGATCAACAAAGCAAGGCGATTGAGGAAGCCAACGCTGCCAGCGCGGATCATCCCTTCTCACGTGCGATCATCATCGATGCGCTAAGGCTCTGGCCAACTTCGCCGGCGATCTTGCGCGAGCTGACGAAAGATCATCAAGTCGGCGGCCAAACCTTCAAGAAAGGGACGGCAGTTATCATTTTCGCTCCTTTCTTCCACCGCGACAACGAGCGGCTCGCGTTTGCGGATCAGATGTCGCCGAGCACTTGGATTAATAACGAATCCGATCTCTCAGCTGGACTCGTGCCGTTCAGCGCCGGACCCGCAATGTGTCCAGCTCACAACCTTGTCCCTATGGTGGCAAGTCTCGTGATGGCTGCGTTATTGTCCAAGGCAACAATTACTTTAGTCCAGCCGTTGCTGGATCCAAAGGCTCTCCCCGGAACGCTGGATAACTTCGAAATCAAGCTACGTCTCTCAAAGCAGACGGCTGGGGCCGAATAATAATGTTTCTCAACTCCACATGATGTGACGGCTGCCGCTGGCAGCCGAAGATCTATTTCCGAGTGTTGGGGTGTTAGTGGCTCGCCAGGAAGATTGATTGTACACTGAGTTTTCGACCATAGATATTTATCTCCCCAATATATCTCTGTCTTTTTTCTTCTGGTCTCTTCTTGGTAGCCTCCCTATTTCAAAACAGCCGCAGTCCTTTGTTGGCCTCTGCTCCCGGAGAACCACCGTTCCTGCTTATTACCTCACTGCTGGCTCGTGTGGTTCTTCGCTTCCTGGACTATTTTGCTGTCCGTCGTGAGCTTGAGGCGATAAACTGCTCGTCTTTCTTGCTCTGAGCTTAGCTATGAAGGACATGGGCGCTGGGAAGATCGGTTGCTGCTGTGAGAGCATCTTACGCGGCCGCAGCGTAAGAGCAGATCCGACTTTTTGTGCGGCTGTGTCGGCGTCGGCATCATCGGATGCAAACGGGCCTTGACGGCCTGCCTGCTTGTTACCCTTCCTCCTCGAATTAAAGGCTCGGGAAGGACGATTCAAAGATATCGTTGCGCTCGTTTGAACGTAGTGCGAGGCCAGTATCTTATCACTTACTAGCCATGGCAAAGTACTTTTACTAGATATCAGCTCGGCGGTTTCCGAGCTATCTGATAGGCTCCGAAAGGGGGGAGCGAAATGAGAAGAACAAAACAGGATAACACGCGAACATGAATGCTGAGACAAAGCTTGAGCATGCCAAGTGAATGACTTTACGCCTTCGAGGTTTGTAATAACCTACTGTCAGTGGATTTAGGCCGTGTTGGGGTATGCTCCAATTGGAAGTTCCTTTTTGTGTACATACGCCATAGCGGTTCTTGCAACACCTACCGTTTCATTATATTTACTGATGCGTGGACCTTGGTTTCGGCTAACAATGACCAATTGGGGGCGCTACACTGGAGGCGGCGGTTTGGAAAGAGGGGGAGGGGAGGTCTGTTCCAAATCTCTAGAAATGCCAAGCCTCGCACAGCTTTCGCTCCTCTGCTGCTTAATATTCTCCATTTTGTTGTTTTGTATGGAACTGAAAGAACGATCAGGACACACGTACAAAGCCAAGGGCCGGGGCTACGTCCACCCTCAACTAATTTCACTCGAGATCCAGTGCCAGAAACTTGGAGATCGAGATCCATGTGTCGCCGTGAAAAACAGGACCTTAGTCTGTGGCTTCTGCGCAGTGTCAGCACCCTAGTCGTGTCACCACCGTATCTGTAGCCTACGCATAACTGGTAGGCTGATACGGATGACGATGACTGATGTGTGCTGACTTTCTTGATTGATTGTTGAGATATCTAGGGAGTCTCTATGGAGACGGCAGGGGAAACGTGTGTGCCCTCAAACCCTATTCCTAACGGGTCGGTTTGGGGAGCCACAGGAGCCACAACTGTGGCTCCTGTCAGAAACGCTGCCTCGGACAGCTGCCAGCGGCTGTCTGCTGAGAGTAGCGATGATCACCAGCGATCATCGGCGACCACACTAGACTTTGCAGAACTTTGACAGGGCATCATCAGCATAATCAGAGACACGAAATACAGGCAAAATTAGTCCTATTTTGGTCGTAGACCGTCAATTGCATACAGCTGTGTTATCGGCGTTATTCTCTCGTGTTTCTGACAGCTCCCCGTGACCACACACCCTTAGGGTTAGGTTCCACATGCCCTGACTGAAAACCTTTGCAGTGGAGACGCGTTCCTCAGTTAGATTTCACAATCAAGAAGTCAGCATATACCAGTCGCTAGCACCAGCAGTACAGAGCCCGCCTATTACCGCGGGACATTACTGCTGTGGTGCCACGACTGGGCGCTGACGACTACGTACGAGCCACACCACCTCTGACCTCCTGTTAGGGTTAGGGGTCGCATACAGTCGAGCAACACTACACAGGTTGTGACAATCATGAGGCGTGAGAAGCGGGTCTCGTACACAGGTGGGACACCTCGCGATCAGGAGTGCGGTACCAGGCTAATAATATCTTAGCTCTTAGGCAAATAGTAAACAGTTGTCGCGGTAAACTGCAAGCCTTGCTGGGTCGTCAGTGACGCCCTAAATATAAGACAGTTATCGTATCCTCTACTTTGAAAATAGTGTAAATCAGACAGATAAAGCTAGCCAAAATTTCTTGTAAAGTCAAAGGCGACTCCTTGCGAGGATTAGCCGCTCAAGCTGTTCATCGTGTATCGCGATATCGGGACTTGCCAATCTGTAGGCATCTCTGTCAGCGGTCATTGATTTATCTATTTCGTATTTTTGATTGAATCGGACCATCCTTGAGTGGTCTCGATCTTGATACATGAATATTTCGCCCCGGAGCCCGGTGTCCTTGCCAGGAGGTTGTAAACGTCATCATTCGAGATCCCAGGCGCTCACATATCCTATATAAGGACGACTTGTGGTTCCCCAAACCGACCCGTTAGGAATAGGGTTTGAGGGCACACACGTTTCCCCTGCCGTCTCCATAGAAACTCCCTAGATATCTCAACAATCAATCAAGGAAGTCAGCACACATCAGTCATCTTCATCCGTATCAGCCTACCAGTTATGCGTAGGCTACAGATACGGTGGTGACACGACTAGGGTGCTGACACTGCGCAGAAGCCACACAGTGTGGTTATATTAGGGTTAGGGTCCATAGGACTCGACTGAAAACCTCTGCAGTGGAGATGCGTTCCTTAACAAGAACAGACAAGAACAGAATGACACAACAATAGAGAGACGAGATCGAAGACTCTAGTCACGATGATGATATGCGTATTATAGTACATGGCTGCCGAACGACACTAACCCTAATATTCAGCTTGTTAAGGATCTCACTTTCAGTCTCACGATCTTACCACTCTTATTAGGCTGCCCGACTCATCCACCCTCGTCTTTCTAAGCTAATAAGCTTCATTTCAAGTAGCTCTCTTTTAATCCATAATCATGATTCCTAATTGATTTTTCCATCTAGTAAGTTCTGACTCCGTGGTAGTTATGAAGAACCCTAATCGCTCGCTTTATTTACCAACGAAGCAAATACTTCATGACCGCAGCCTCCTCCATCCAAATATCAGCTTTTTTTCCCCCCATTCACCAACCGATTAACAATTAACCCTCCTACCACCCCCTCCAGCATATGCCTCCCCGCTTTCACCTCGGGATTCCTCGCCAAAAAAGCATCAATCGCTGCCGCGCTCACCGCCGCTGTCACCACCCTCAGCCCCTTCTCTCCATGCCACCCACCCGGCCCGTTCCGCGCCCTGATGGCTGCAATGGTCCCCGCATCCAGCGCCGCCATAACTGCCTGCTCGAGGCTCGACCGCTGGTGTTCAGTTAGGGCGGCGTCCCGGTCGGAGTGGCGGTCCGCGCTTCGGTGCCGTCGGTGGTGGTGCACGACGCGCCGATCGACGGGCGGGGGTGTGACGCTATAGGACCGTCGGGAGTGGTGCCTGTGGCGGGGGTGGCAGTGGAAGGAGTCTTCTATCGAGTTGGAGATGTGGTTCAGGATGTCGTCGCGAAGAGACGGGCGGTGGCTTCGATGCAAGTACATTTTGACGTTTTGGGGTTTTTTTTTTTGGTATTTGCAGGATTGGGTGATGTTTTTGGTGCTTGGATGAAAGCAACGCTAGTGTGATGGGTGCGGGATCTTGTCGAGATTTATTCCCATGGATCTAGCCATTCATCAAGCCTCCCCAGAAAGACGACAATTACGCCGACTTCTGATGGAGTTGCGGAGTGGACAACATACTTACGTCGAGAATTCATCATCTTATAGGCGTGTTTTCATATTTCTGGAACCCGATGGGTGACCACAAATCACATTCGGCGTTCGCATCGAGAATCGCCACATCCACATGGGATCGCCACTACTACACCGAGATGGATCACCCGTGGGTGATGTCATCCACGCAGACCGGGGCAAAATAAGGCAATAGGATGGCTACTCCCGCAGACGTACTACAAAACCACAAGAGCATAATCAATCAATTATTCAATCAAATCTAGGATCTACAGGACATTTTGCCATTCCGAAGTATTCTAGAGACCCGACGGATCAATCGATGACCGAAACAACAAAAAAAAACAGGGAAAGTGTCGGTAGGCACTTCGTACGTACGAATAGCAATCACTCTGTGCTATGCATATATCCTCAGTATTCTCATTATTGATTTTCTCTTCTATCTACAGAGTGTCCACGATGCGGGCAGCCGACAAGCATGTCGGTTGCCCCTGATACACGGGCCGTGAAGTGGTCCGCGCTTAGGGTACGTTGCCCCCCTTTTCTGGTCATCGCCTGATGGTTCCGAGGCGATGGCCCTATGAAGCGACTCCTGAAGCGACAGAAAGCTTTGCCTTAACCCTAACGACTCGCCGTATTGCGACACAAGAACCAAGTTAAAGCAGAGAGATTTGCAGCATTCCGGGAATGGCAAGACACCAATCGAAGAATAGACCATACATGGCGAAAATTACGATGGCTGCACGCTCAGTGGAATGGAAGCCTACGTGTTAGTGCAAAGAAAACGGTGGAACTTGAGCAACTATTTATTTACTATTAGGGTTGCTAGCCCCAAGGTAGAGTACCTGGTCATCATCTCGTATTCTTTCAAAATTACCGCTCCTTCCTTCTCGGCCTTCAAAAACTACAAAGGCCTCGGGATTTGGCGAGCCTCTGGATTTTTTGCTACCTCTCGCGGAAAATTATCAGCGTGATCAATACTATTAGCCAAATCACATAAACCTACAGCAGCACGAATCACGAAGCGAGGCGCTGGAATTTGCCTTGCCTTCCACACGAGCGGCCGTGAAATGAGCTATTTGTTGGAGCCCGCTGTCGGTTGAGCCGACATACTACCGGTCGTCCATTTCCTCTTCAGCTGCCGCCGCAGTTTATAGAGTTAGACAGACAGAATAGAGATAATCATCACCTTCTGTCTCCAACACCATTGTCCCTCTGTCGGCTCATCTGATTTTTGGGCGAAAGGTCACGCCGTGGGTGAACCCGTTGCCGCAATCACCCGTCGCGACTAAGACGCGGTCGCTTGATTAGTTCGGGGGAGGGTTTCTCCGGGCTGGTTAGCATGGTCATCCACTTTTCCTTGTTTGCACAGGCAAAAAGAATGTGTAGATTTTTATCAGTAACATCAAGCCTATTTTCTTTCCATCTCAACCTTCCAAGATGATGTACATGCGAAATTCATAGACAAAAGACCAAACCCGAGTCGAATCGAGTCGAATCGAGTCAAAGCGATACAATGCCGTGCCCCTAAAATTCAACCATGGGCGTACAAGGCAGCGACGATAGAAACAACTCCGACTTCTGCTTTACCTCGGGCACCAACTCTAAAATATCCTGCTGCACTTCAAAGTATCCCTGCAAGTAAACCCTCCTCAGCGCCAGACTCCGCGTCTTGCGGTACTCAATATTCATGTGATTCCAGTTGAGAATCTCGGCGAGCCGCCTAGCGCGGTTTCGCTGCGGGACGCGGTCGCGCGTGCGCGACTGTGAAAACCCATATAGGTAATCCGCTATCTGCTCGACCGCTTGATCGCAATTCTTTGCGCGGCGGTCGACAATATACAGCCCGTGGTCCGTCCCGGAGACGTCCTTGAGGAGGTGCCCCATGTAATTGCCAAACCCCGAAACGTTAGTCGTCATGGCGGGAATCCCCTTTGCGATGCACTCGGCGGGAGTATAGCCCCAGGGTTCGTATTTGGAAGGGAATACGCCGAGGTGCGTGCCGCGGACGAACTCCTCGTAGTCGATGGGGAAGATAGGACTAGATGAATTGAGGAACTCAGGGTAGAAGATGACCTTGACTTTGTCTTCGGGGGCGTTAGTTAGGTTGAAGCGCTTAAGATGTTTTAAGATAGGGTCGTTCTCTTCGTCGATAAGGTTGTGGGTGATTATGGGGGGTGTGCAATCTCTCTGCAAGCCGTACAGACGCCGGCGGAGGTTTGTGTTCTCTTCGTCTGAGATGAGTTCGGTTTCCGTCGGGATTTTGTCACTCTCTCGCCAGGTTAGGGTCCGTTTAAGGAGTTTTTTGGAGATGCCCTTCTCGATCCAACTAATAGCGTCTTGCAGAGACTTTACAATAGCCTGCCGGTGTAGCGACTCGGTCGAGACGGAGATCGGCTTAGCATTCATAATGATGAATGCGATAATGGTTGGGGTTACGTTGATCTTGTCGGCTTTCAGTGTCTCGTTGAGTCGTGCTAAGGATTCGATGAAAATATCGGCGCCTTTGTTCGAAAACTCGTATCGACCCGCTATGAACAAGTAGAGTGAGTTGTCTGGATCTAGTTGGTCTAGCTGGCCGTAGAAGTGGCTCCGAATGAAATCGCGAATCTTTAGTTTAGACGTATGTCGGTGGAACATAGTCTCGTTGTGCATGAGCGTTTGAGCTGAGCGACCGAGGTTTATACCGTTTGGTAGGATGGCGTCGGATCTCCGTTCAAGCAGATACTTGCATTCGAGATCTGTTATATCGGAAACGGTCGTCAGAACGTTGCAGTACTGGGCGGCAACCCTTTCAATCACATGGCGGTGATACATGGGAGACTTGGGTCCTTCTACGTCGCCATCTATGTATTGAATAATGGAGTAAAAATCGACTATCTTTTCGTAGAGGTCACGGCCGAGGACTGTTGCGTGGGTAGTGAATATCGTGGTTAAATCCAGCTCCCTCTTCCTGGCCAAAAATGCTGCGAGACCGCTCGGCCACTCGTGGAAATGGGCAATGACTGCATTCTTTGTCTTAAGACGGACGAACTACGGTCAAAACTATCAGATCTTATCACTCTCCGGACTCTTTTTCGGATTTGCCTTACCTCAGCGAGAAACCAGGTGACAAGGTAGCCAAAAACGAGCGCATCGCTCGACATATCGTCCTCCTCGGGCAGCAAAACCCCAGTCTGGCCCAGGAAATCCTCCCGCCACTCTTCAAAGAACTGAAAGCCTGCCTTCACATCGATAAGGAGTACTCGTGGGGATCCTTCGACGAGCCACCGACCATAAGTAGAGTTTATCCCCGCCTTCTGCAGCGTCTCCATTGCTTTCTGCATTCCCGGCGAGGTAGGATTCATTGCCATGAATTCTGCCTTAGCCTACATAAATAGTCAGCTAAAGAAAATGGAAATGGGAATCATGGCAGTACTGACGGTTTTGTGGTCTAGTCGGCCAATGAGAGTGTAGCGGTGTCCATATTCGCGAACTGTTAACGGAGCTTTCGTCTTCAGCACTGTGTAGACGCCCCCAACTAATCGAGTCCCGGTTAGCAAAGCGGCACTGCGGGAGCCTATTGAAATCCTTGATTCGGTAACTCACGCTGACGGCCAATCTCACTGCATACCTCAAATAAAAGATGCTGCCTGACGTTCCGGGGATTCTCGCCCCGAACTGGTGCTTGCGGTTCACGCATGAATACGGATTTTTGCGACATTTACTTTAAATCTAAAGCTTAGCTAGGAGGAATGCTTAGAGTCGAGTATTTCAGTTAACAAGGCTTGATGAGGAGGTCGGAGTAGGTGCGTGTAGGGATGGTACGAGTGGAAACCGATAATGCCTTGCTACGGCTAAGATTTGGAACCAAAAAGTTCAGAAGCTCGAATGTGAAGAGGTAGGAAGGAGACAAAGCTTTAAATAGCTTGCGCTGCCGTCAGGAGCCCTCGAGCCGGATAGCATCAATATTTCTGGATTTGAATACATCCTCGTCCCGAGGTACACATGTGCACGGTGACAGCTCTTATGAATCTCCTCTCTGTATGTCTGTCGCCGTCCACCGTCCACCAGGTTACTGGTACTGACCCAGCCGAGCAGAACGGAACGACTGCCACACTCACTAGTGTTCCAATGGCGGATCCACTGGGAACCAGCAAACACAGTTGACACCTAGCGGGCGGGATGCTCTGGGCGGGATGCTCTGGGCGGTGATGATGAACTGGCATCAGATTCGCTCTCATTAATTACGTCATTGCGTGTCAGAAAATTTCTCTCCACATTCGAGCGGACGAAATTGCCCTAGAAGCCTTCACTTTTTGCCATCGAATTGTGTGCGCTAGAGGGAGAGATGCCATACGATCGAGACATGAGTGGTTGATGTCCCCATCCATCCAATAGTGCTTACCAAAACAGAACCATAGCTGCAGACACACTTTTGGACTGATAAGGTCTTCGACTCCAGTTCAATTGTCGCCCACTTGGACGGTTTCGGAGCATTCATTCCGAGTAATAGATCCGGAAGTGTCAGCGCAGAGGTGGCAGAATGGGGCCTCCAATCTTACCCTAACAGGTTCGCCGTAGAACTCCGGGCATTGCAATTAGTTGAGTGGGTTGAACTGAATGAACACTACAAGACGTATCACTAAGAGATAAGATCAACATCGAAATATTGGCTTTTACCGCATTCCTGGCCAAGGTAAGCCAATTTCGCCAACAACTGTGTGCATAACATTCAGGATTCTAGGGCCGTTTCTATTTCGGCGGGTTACCGGCTTTCGGGCCAATCTGTCAGAAGTACGGTCCGAAAGTCAGGACAAGTCAAGAGACGACAAATTCAGTTAATTTTCTGATGTCTGTCTGATGAAGCTCATTCCTCATCATTCTTCGTTCTTGTGCATGGTTGCATCATCTGATTAAGTTTCTAACCCCGCTCCGGAGTTGCAACCCAGTATTCTTTGGAGTTGTGCCTCAGTCTGCAGCCGGAGACATCAGCTTACAGCTGTCCTTTTGACACAATCTGAGTGTTTCAAAAATCCGATTAGGAGCCAGAGGTCCAGGACATAGGGTTCATCCCGTTTTGGGGTACAGGCATCACGTGGACCAAGCCCAATTTCTGTTCCATGGTGTCCTAGCAAATGGCGTGTTAGTGATGTAGTTAAGACAACGGAAACTAATTCTGACTGCTAGAAGTAGATGGTGGGTAGATTGTCTCCCTGGGATGTTAACCATATCAATTTGCTACATGCAGACATACAAACATTATGTTATTGCAGGAAGGATGAAATGAAGCTGATAACGGCCGGACATTGTAGCGTCCTAGCACTTGTTCCATTCAGCACCATTACAAAATAATTTCAAGGAATCATGTCCGTGTTAGTCTGTTGCTATTCACAAATTCCTAGGCCAGCTACTTAGAACAGCACATTTCCATACTGCGAATCTAGACTTCGCATTCCCCGATACAAGCAAATCCCCTTCCCAAAATCTACATTTAGCAACACCACTACTGCTCCAACCCTAGGTCACTATCTGAAGGCTTTTGATAGGATCCAGCTGGCTTCGCGTTGCGAGTCCTGCGTTTGAGAATATTCGACTTGTTAATGACCTCTTTATCATCGCGGTCTGCCGCCGCACTCTTAGTCTTAGCCTGGGAGCAATGCCGCAAATAAACACAGGCTTGTTCTTGGGTTTAATACTTGCAGCCGACGCAGGCAAGCAAACATACCAAGCTGCTGGTTACTGTCAGCAGTTCTTTCGTCGATGGGATCCTCCACTCTCTCGTTGTCACCAAGCACCGGGATGGGCTCCCCCTTCGTGCCAGTGACAAAGAGTCGTCCTGAACTCGGTCTTCCGGCGCTTTAACGTCAGCCCTTATAGGCTTGTCATCCTCCTGCGCCCAAGAAGTCTCGGACATTGTTGTGGTTTGTGGTGTGGTGCGTTGTGTTGTGCGTTACTGTTCTGAGAATGCTGGGCGCGTCTGCAGTCGGGTGATTGATTGTATACTTGCTTGGAGTAAAGATGAAATAACCTCACCGCTATTTATATTCAGTCCAACTGGTGTTCTTGAAAGAAATTTGCAATCGTCGGTCCGATGATGAGATCGTGTTGGTATGGTGATCCTACTGACAACACCCAGGTAATATGATGTCATGTTTCGTTTCAGTCATGATCATAGAGCTCGGCGTTTTTTGGGTTATTTTCATCATGACCGGAGCATTTTCTCCTTAAGCCGGTATACTTGTAGTTCCAAGACCGAGAGTGACCGTAGCAGCCGATCGACAGGGCCAACCTCGCCATGCGGTGGAAGAAAAAAGTGACTCAGTTGGCGTCTCCGGTCATAATTACCCACTTATAATCAGGGTGTGAGTGAACTAATAATTTTAGTCTAAAGTGGGATTTGAGTCAATTATTTTTTCCACAACGTACTTGCTCCCTTGACGCTAGTACGTTGAGTGGGGGGCGGATCTCATATGAAACAGCGCTACTAGCCAACTACAGCAACCGAAAGCGCACCAAAGTCTCCAAGAAAGAATACCTCTTTTCTGCGTTCAATTTTCATTATTCTGGATCTAACTAAATACTCCTTTTAACGATTCATGGTACCGTCTGTGGCCTTCATGAAATTTTATCCAACTTCTCCTTTGCTTTTTGCTTCGCCTCCTCTGACACACCCTCATTGGCGATAGATGCTTTCAGACCACGAGCACTGCAATGGAGTTTAAAAAACAAACTTGAAACAGAAGTTACGTTGACCAAGCTTACACATTGGCAGGGTCTTTTTCCTGCCTCATCTCATTGCTGCTTTTACTTGTCTTCTCGGCAGACTCTCCATATTGATTCTCCAAAATTTGGCGCGAATATTCCTTGGCTTGGTCTGAGACGTCTGGCATTGACGTTAGCAAATTGTTTCCTGCTGACGTCTCGAACTCTCTCGACTTACAGGGATTGGAAATCGCCGCCTTGTGCCCGCGCACAATACTCTCGGGATCTCGATAAGCACTTTCCTCTGACGCAGGCACTTCCTAGATTCGCTGTAGTCATCCTGATCGGTCATTGTTTCGCAAAATTTAACGCAATCCTTGTGGTACCTATGAGGTTAGAATGCTTTTCTGGATTCAGCGAGAGGGCATGTGCCCACCCGAGTCGACCTCGGGAATTCGAGATAGATTATGAACACCTAGTGACGTAAGTATGTATATCGACCTACTAGCGTTAGATGTAGGTTTATCGTTATGGGCCTGTGCGTTAAGCATTTGACGTACTTGGACCGATGTGGAGGCGTTAACGGATTGCCAGAGTTACGGGGAAAATGCCGTGGTTGTTCCAGCATGATGTAAGTGGCACGATCCCCAGTTACCCATCAAGCATCATAATACAGACCACATACGTCACAGTTAAATAATTGGAACTGCGAAAATATATTTAAGAAGAGACTCATCTCACCTTAGTCGCTAATCTTTCAACTTGCATGCAGAATACTTTTCATCAACTACACCAACTACGAAACATTATCAACGGTCCTCAAGCAGCATTTTTCATTATGTCTGAGAATACCAACCCCGGAAACTTCGCCAACCGGTTAGCCTCCTCTACCGCCAAACTCTTTCCCCCCAGACTGACTAAAAAAACAATCTTCCAGACCCAGGGAGGAGGTCCAAGAGATCGCCACTAAGGGCGGCCAGAGCAGCCACAACAGCGGCTTTGCCAGCATGGATCCCGACAAGCAGGTGTGTTGAGCTTTCGCGTTCATTTTTCTAATGGCCCCTATTAACCTTTTGAAGCGCGAGATCTCGTCTAAAGGAGGTCATGCATCCAGCGGATCCTTTGAGCCCGGAAGCGAGAGAGCCAAGGAAGCGGGTCGGAAGGGCGGGTCTGCTTAAAGAGTGTCGGTGTTTCCGCATAGTAACACCGCATAGTTCGTGGGAAGATCCTGCTCGATGCGCAAGTAGTTCACGTATAGGAACCCAGTATCAATAATAAAAAGCTGGTACCACTACTCGTTGCTTCTCTGAAGGCGTGCTCTGGCGTTCCGTCAGCCCGTGCGCCGAACGAGTCCACGCTTATGCCAGCCTCCTGTCAGACAGCCTTCCGAGGAGGGATAAACATAGCCGGGCGGCTAGATCAAGCAGGAAAAAACATGAAACGAGACTTGGAAATTTCGGAATTTCGAGCGGCTATGTAGTCACCGACTATCATGCATCTCAAGAAGGAGAAAGACGCCAGGATTGCTCTTGAATTTCATGCAACTGGAAATGTGCGGCATGTTCTAGAGTCTGGCCGAGAAGTTCCCATCTTGAGATTTGCGTTACAGATCATCGTGGCTTTGAGCTACTTTCATTCGTAGTTATTTTGGTGTCCATATCAGCAAGAGGCTACAATGGACAAATTAAATGACAGCGGGGATGTTCAGCCCACCGCAAGGCTGCGGACAGGTGAGGCGCAGCGCAAATGCTGGCTAACACGATGCTGCCGGTTCGGTGGCATACGAGCTAGCAGCTCGACACCGATACCACAGCTGCAAGCAGTTTTAGCGGCCGTGGCGATGTTACCGTCCTGGGCGCCTTGGACTTCCTTCAGTTTGGTGGAAACCCTACGAAATCCATTCCAAACGTCATGCGTACGAAGTCGTCAGTCCCTGATATTTTTAGAGCATAAAGAGGCCTCCACTCGCGGTGGACGCAGCCAACTGCGACGTGGAGTTTTCCGGCACGCGTCTTGTCGCATTAAGTTTCTCTATTTAATTTTCGCAAAATATGCCAAAAGCTACTCAACGAATCCATATCTTCTTTTGGTCTGTGAGGTGACTTTGGTCCCCCCTCGCCCAATCCTTACCATATACCACATGGCTCATGTCGTTGAGAATGTTTTTGCTTGAAGACGGCGTCAGACCAGCACCCAGCGAGAACCGTCACGCCGCTCTTGAACAAAGCGTGCGGCAAGAGAGTAACAAATGTATAATACTTACCAGTTACATGTTTTAACAGCAACGCCACACCAGGGTACGTGTCGAACAACTCCTCACCTCCCGTCAGTCCTTCAACAGCTTCGACGGTCAGTCCCTGCGCGCCATCGATATGTCTATCTCTCGTGAAGTATACCTTCAAGATTCTTTTCATCTCTCCCAGCGAAACAACTCCGCCATTCTCATCGGAATTGTGAAAGAATACTGGCATTGGTCGATAGAGAGGCCCGATGCTAACTGGGGGCCTGCCCTCCCTCCCGAGCCAACCTCGGTCCTCAACTACCCTGTAGTTTGGCCAAGACACCGACCAGTCTGCTGCCCAGGACGGAAGATTTCTCACCGCTGGTTTGCTCTTTACGAGAGATCAAAATACGACGGCGCCGTAATGCTGGGTGAGAAGCTTTGAATACTGGATAAACACATCCCGGGTCGTGAGCGAATAGCCTGCCTCGGGCCATCCGTACGGACAGCAATCATGCGATGTTAAAATCTGCAAAGATCTTGTCTCGCGGATCCTCGGCTTCTCGGTCTCTCGTCTCAGTAAGAACGTCCAGCAGGAGTGACTGCGGGGAGTATCTTCGCATCCTAGGCGCCAGCTTGTTACGAAACCAGTAGAGAATATAGACCCGTATTTGCTCGCCCAAGGTCCGTTCTCCAGTTTGTGGAGCTGGTGAGCGGCACGATGGCCCGTAATCGATTTCGAGCCACATAGCACGTTGAGTTGACGAGGGTCGTCAGTGCTACCCCTGCAGAACCCACACTCGTCGGAACCAGCGCCGAGAAAAGAGCTCTTGCAAGTATCTCTCAAGGTCCTCTGGTGAGACCGAGTCAGAAGATTGAGCCGTTCCGAATCTTAACACGACACTGCGCCGCGAGCTTTGGGAAGCATAAGGTCGATGCAGTCGATGGACCAGCTCTTTCCTCGATCCCACTGGCTGATTAGCTTTGCCCGGAACGGAATAAAAGTCGGGCCACTGTACGTGATGCTGCTGAAGGAGTCCGCTAGAGGTATATTGAGAGAGGACTCGGACAAGCTGTTTTTCCAGTCGAAGGGCCGATCGGAGGTGTCGGTTCCTTCCCGAGGTAGACAACGACTTGGCGGGCTGACTGGAAGATTTGGCTCATGCGGGCAACCTGTACGGTTTTATCGTGAATGTCTCTCTGGTTGATACATATGGCGTCAACCCAAACTCGTCGAGCCATGTTCGGTCGTCGAAGGCGACGAATGGCGGCAAGACATAGTGTGCAGAAGCTTGACCAGACAGCCCTCGCAAGCTTGAACCCGAGCTCTAGTACCATGAACCAGATAGACACATCTGCATGTGGTGCGTCAAAATACACCCATTGTTTGAATACGTCAGCTGGTGCGTTTATCGACTATTTTATGAGCTCCTTTGGCAAACTAGTCAAGCCATACGTATGACCAGCATCCCGCCCCTCTCGCGCATCTTTATCTCTCTCGTTTCCCTTGTCGTAGACTTGGGATTCTTTGAGTTCCGACCACTGAAATCTTGACAGGGGGGCTATATGCCACGCCACAGACCAGGAAATTGCCGCTCATCTCCGGCGATAAGCGGATGGAACTGAACGACGACGATACCGTTGATAAGTTCGAAGGGTGTTAACTTCTGATTTATAAGCTCGAGATTTTTGAACTATGCGACTGCTCGTTCTTAACCAGATTATCTAGATGTTCTCTTAGCGATCGAAGTAAGGCAATCCTCGCCAAGACATCAAGGTCGGATAACTGGAGGTTGCTATAGACTAGTATTAGATCTGCTATCCGCGGAAACCAGTGGACTAGTTACCATATCATACAGAGTCTGCAAAATCGTGGCAAGGCGTGCGGGCAACAACGAGTCTCGAGGGCTATCGCAGGGGAAGATGGCCTCGGCCTCGGCGTTCATGGTGTCTTGAGAAAGCTGCATTAGCATTTCCCCTTGCTGGATGAAGCGAGCGAGCTGCTCGAGGTCGGTGGCAAGGTTAGCGGTCCTTATGCGGGGGAGAATTGAGATCAATTCCGGCTCTGGCAAGGAGGAGAGAAAGTCGAATAGATCAGTCAAGCGCGAAATCCTGGCCTGCAGCTCGTTATTCTGCCGCTTGAGCGCTTCGATGCGTGAGATATCGGGATCGCCAGCGTATTTGCAGTTTCCGTTGCGCGCTGAACACGCTGAGCAGACCGGACGCCGCCCATCACATCTTGTCTTTTCGCCTGCGACAAGGCTCGCATGCTATCTGGGTCTGTCGGGTCTTTTAGGGAAGTCGGCGATTGGCCCGAGGGGTGGTTCACTAGAAGAATTGTCTCCGCTGCTTCGAAGGGCTGGACGAAGATCGCGAAAGGGTCTCATTGTTTTGTGACGATTCCAATGTGGTTATGCCGCTATATGGCATCAGCGGGTTCGACCGGCCTTGTCTGCCCCGCACGGGCGTCACTAACTTGTAGCTTGCTGCCTTCCCGCAGTGACCTTTAGTGGCAAAGAACAAGGGGAAGTGGCAAACATCGGGACCGAAGTGTGGCGAATAGCTTGCGACTTTTTGCCAGAAGCAACCCGTTATTTGGAAGAAGATATGTGGACGAGCGAAGGCTCCTAAAACCTGGGCATTTCTCAATTAAATCTACCTCGAGGTTAGATTCACCTGAGCGGTACTACCACACCAAAGTTCAAGTTTTTTTTTTTTTGAAGGGGGGGGGAGGTAGATAAGTCTATTGGTAGC